>Ga0068707_1000049_pt1 | contig 53319 bp, 54 predicted proteins | sample YNPNPMetaG_FD_66600 | JGI IMG/M metagenome (GOLD analysis project Ga0068707, IMG submission 66600) | Anoxygenic and chlorotrophic microbial mat microbial communities from Yellowstone National Park, USA - YNP NP MetaG | ecosystem: Environmental > Aquatic > Thermal springs > Hot (42-90C) >... | reverse complement strand
CGGTCACCATTGGCCATAAGTTGTACGTGCCCATCGTTGAGTTCACCAAGCAAACCACACAGCACTTCGTACAGTTCATCATTGCTCGCATCGGGCTTTAGTCGGGAAAAGTATACTGTGCGGCACGAGTCCCAGTTGATACCTTTTGCCTCAAAAGCTCCATAGGTTTTGTCGTATTCGTCCCATACCGCATCAAATACCCCCAACGGGCTGTTGGGATACGGCTCTTGTAGCCAATCTTCGCTGCATCGCCAAAATGTCAAGGCTGCGATCAGAATGGTTAATATACTTATCTGTCGGTTACCATGCATATTGTAGTCCCATCTGGTAGCTGATTATCATCGATTTAAGCTGTCGTGGTGTGGCCAGGCTGCGGTATGTAATACGACATCCTGTTTGCAGCTCAAAATTCGGGCTAATCTTATAATTTATGCCCTGTTGTACCGAAAGTGCTGTGTGGTTCCATATCCCATGGATACGTGTATGTCGTAGCAGGTAGTTGTAGTAATAGCTAACATTTTTTTCTTCCCCGACATATCCGTCGACAGTTGCGTAAGAATTTCGTACATCGGCCGAAAGCAGCAGCAGCTTCAGGTTCAGTTCGTACGAAATGTTGCGGGTCAATGGTATCGCACAATGGGTGGCAGCTCCAATTGCAAGGGAAAATAGTTCGAGCATGGGCAGGTTGGGACAGTTGATCAGCGTCATATCTTCGTTATAGCCCACGTACCAGTTGCCAGAAAGGAAATGCCATGGTAATCGGTGGTATCCGCTGTATGTTTGTTTAATCCAGTAGGTTTGCTTTTTCAGGAACGATGACGTGGTAGGCCAGATGTAACTCCCACGACTATTGTCGTAACTTTGCAAAACAATGCTTTCGCTTGTGGGCAGATGGGCAGGATAGCGTACAACAGACTCATAGCTTAACGATAGGACGTGAAATCCTGTGGTTCGTTCGGCGGCATAGCTCACCATCATGGAAAAGTCTCTTCCTCCGTACCGGTAGGGCGAATGTATTTCGTCGATAGAACCATAGTAGGTATAGGCGGGGGTAAGGTTTAGCCGATGATTGGTGACAGTGATATCTTGTGCCGGAATATTTCCTGAAGCTGAAAGTCCTGCGGCTACTGATATGATGCGGAAAAATGAAGAGGGCATCTGTCTTTAAATTAAGTGATAAAGTTAGACATTTTCCGCATATTGATCTTGTTTGCGGGCAGCAAAAAAGCCGTGATATCACATCACGGCTCCCCTACAAGTTAGTGTTTAGTTAATAATTAGTTTAGTTGTGTAGTGTAGTGAATAGTTGCTTAGTTGATTAGTATTTAATTTCAGGCGAAAGGTAATAATAGTTTTTAAATTTCCAAAAAATTGTTAAATATTTTTTGAGAGAATGGGATCAGGAAATTGTTATCTGGGTGATAAAATCTGAACAACGACAAGGTTTTAATCATAAAAAAGGCCACCCTTCAGGGTAGCCTTTTTTGCAAAATTTATGGTTTTGGTTTAGTCTTGTTGTTCGATACGCATTTTGTAGAACGAACGCCATACGAAGTAGAGGGCGATGATGAGGAAAATACCACCGATATAGGGGGCAGCTGGCCGGAAAGCAGCAGTAATAGCTATTTCCATGGCCAACAGACCAAAGAGGGTGGTAAATTTGATGATGGGGTTCATGGCTACCGACGAGGTGTCTTTGAAGGGGTCGCCTACAGTGTCACCTACTACGGTTGCAGCATGCAGTTCGGTGCCCTTAGCTTTCAGGTCAACTTCCACTACCTTCTTGGCATTGTCCCAGCAGCCACCGGCATTGGCCATAAATACTGCCTGGAATAAACCAAATACGGCAATAGCTATCAGGTAGCTAACAAAGAATGATGCAGCTGCAAAAGCAATGGTAGAATCGCTATTGGCAGCTTCATAACCCGATATGAAAGCGAAGGCCAGCGCAAATGAGAAAATAGCAATAAAGATATTGAACATCCCCTTTTGGGCATATTGCGTACATATCTTTACTACCTCTTTTGATTTTTCTACCGAAGCTTTTTTCTCAGCGCCAGGATCAAGGTTGATGTTGCGTTTGATATAGGCAACTGCCCGGTAAGCGCCGACAGTTACAGCCTGCGTAGATGCACCCGTGAACCAGTATATTACGGCACCACCGCTGATGAAGCCAAGAATCGTCCATGGATTCAGAATGTTAAGCAGTGATTCGGGCTGTACTCCCAGTACATTGCGGATAACCAGTATCAGCGAGAAAATCATGGTGGTAGCCCCTACTACTGCTGTACCGATGAGCACCGGCTTGGCGGTAGCCTTAAAGGTGTTGCCGGCTCCGTCGTTTGCTTCGAGGTAGTGTTTTGCTTTCTCAAAGTCGGGCTTGAATCCAAAGTCTTTTTCTATCTCTTTATCTACGTTAGGAATGCTTTCGATCAGCGAAAGTTCGTATACCGACTGTGCATTGTCGGTTACCGGACCATAACTGTCGACGGCTATGGTTACGGGTCCCATACCCAGCAAACCAAAAGCTACCAAACCAAAGGCAAAAATTGAAGGATACATCATAAATTGCCCTAACCCAAAGGTACTGGTCAGATAGGCAATAAACATCAGAGCAACGAATACCATACCCATCCAGAAACCACTGAAGTTACCCGAAACAAACCCCGAAAGAATGGTAAGCGATGCCCCGCCTTCACGTCCTGAGTTTACAACTTCCTGAACGTGTCCGGATTTGGGACTGGTGAATATTTTGGTAAATTCAGGTATCAAAGCACCACCAATGGTTCCACAGGAAATGATGATGGAAAGGATAGCCCAGAGATTCGGATTTACAGCGCCAACGCTGCTGCTAGGACCAATCATGATGTAGCTGGCTATAAAGGTGACAACAATCGACAACAACGAGGTAAGCCAAACCAGATTGGTCAGTGGCTGTTCAAAATCAAGATCATCTTTATTACTATAGAGCGCATTGCTCAAACCACGATTGATATAGAACGATACTACCGATGTGATAATCATCAGAATACGCATCACAAAGATCCAGGTAAGGAAGGTGGCTTGCCATTCGGTATTGGGAACAAAAGTTCCGTTTGTTATCGAACCTACGGCCAATACAATAAAGGAAATGAGAGCAACACCGGTAACACCGTATGTTTCAAAACCGTCGGCGGTGGGGCCTATACTGTCACCAGCATTGTCACCGGTACAGTCGGCAATAACACCCGGGTTACGAGGATCGTCTTCACCAATCTTGAAAACTACCTTCATCAGGTCGGAACCTATGTCGGCTATTTTCGTGAAGATACCCCCTGCAATACGTAAGGCCGAAGCACCCAGCGATTCACCAATAGCAAATCCTATAAAGCAAGCACCGGCAATGTGTCGGGGAATGAACAGCAGGATAATGAGCATCATAATCAGCTCAACGCTGATAAGCAATACGCCAATGCTCATCCCAGCATTCAGAGGGATGTTAAGAAGTTTGAGCGGTTTACGCTCCAGTGAGGCAAAAGCCATGCGGCTGTTGGCCAACGTGTTCATACGAATACCAAACCAGGCTACTCCGTACGAACCCATAATACCTATCACTGTCCACATGAGAATGATTAATACTTCTCCAATACTCGAGTGTTGCAATATACCAAAATAAAAGGCAACACAGGCAGCAATGAACAGGAAAAGTATAATCAGGAACTTCCCTTGTTGAATCAGGTAGGTTTTACAGGTTTCGAAAATAACTTTCGAAACATCGAGCATGGATTGATGCGCTTTCAGTTTTTTTACCTTCAAAAACTGATATAGCCCAAACAACATACCCAGTACGCAAATAAGTAATCCCCATGTCAAAAGACCATTTTGAGAACCTGAAAGTTCAGGAATCTTCAAATCAGCCTCACTTGCCATGGCCATCACAGGCAACGCAAGTGCCATCAATAATGACTTTACTCTTTTCATACGCATCTTTTTTGTAAAATAAAACGCAAATTTATAATTCCTATCCGAATAACTATACTCCGGCCAACTTAGAATTACTCTAAATTATTGATTGCGAATTGCCCAATGATTGAATAAGTTTTGTCCAACATGTGCAAATAACAATGGAATAATTTAGTTTTGAACACTAATTCAAAAATGACTATGCAGGGGAAAATTACAGTAATTGGTAGTACCAATGTCGACATTACCATCCGTTTATCACGGTTGCCAGAAAAGGGAGAAACCATCAGCGGTGGGGATTATTATCAGGCTTTTGGGGGTAAAGGAGCCAATCAGGCGGTAGCAGCTGCACGCTGCGGGGCCGAGGTTTCGTTGATTACTTGCTTGGGGAACGACCACTATACTACCTTATTGATCGAAAGTTTTAATAACCATAATATTCAAACCCGTTATGTTTTTGTTGAGGAAACTAGCTTCACGGGTACGGCTGTGATTATGACCGACAAGACGGGCAACAATTATATTGGGGTGGCCGGCGGGGCTAATGAGGCTCTTACTCCCGAAAAAATTGAAAAAGCATTGCCCGCAATAGTTGATGCTGATATTGTTTTACTCCAGTTCGAAATTCCTGAGGCTACGGTACGTTATGTGCTTGATGCCTGCAGCCGGCTGGGGAAAAAGGTGATTTTTAACATTGCTCCGGCCTGCGTAATTGAGGATTCATATTTTGCCAAACTATACATGGTCGTGGTCAATGAAACTGAGGCCGAAATGCTTACGGGTGTTAAAATTGATGCCCCTGCTGGTGTTGAAAAAGCAGCCGAAGTGTTTCTGGCAAATGGAACCCCGTATGCAATCATTACCTTGGGCGAACGAGGGGTATATGTTGCCGGTAAAGAGGAACGCTTCTTTGTTGACGGTATCAAGGTGGATGCTGTGGATACTACCGGAGCAGGAGATGTATTTTGTGGATCACTGGCTGTAGCCTGTACGCAGGGTATGCCTGTAAAAAAAGCAGTTGAATTTGCCAACGCTGCTGCAGCACTGTCGGTTACACGTCTTGGCGCACAACCCTCTGCCCCGAGAAGGGAAGAAATACTCGACCTGCTGGCTAAACAAGGTTTACATTTTTAACAGTCTCCCCCGATTTTTTTGTAGATTTGCGAAAATTTCGCACCATGTCCGGTATTTTTATTCATCCTACTGCCGTCATCGACGAGGGTTGTCAAATTGGTGAGGGCACTGCTATATGGCATTTCTCGCATCTTATGCCTTGCCAAATAGGGAAGAACTGTGTTATCGGACAAAATGTGTTTGTAGGGCGAGATGTGATTATTGGAAATAATGTTAAGATTCAGAATAATGTTTCGGTCTATGCCGGTGTTACCTGCGAGGACGATGTTTTCCTTGGACCGTCTATGGTTTTTACCAATGTGATCAATCCGCGCAGTGCTGTCGATCGTAAACATGAGTTTAAACCTACCCTGGTTAAACGGGGGGCGACCATCGGGGCCAATGCCACCATCCTGTGCGGAATTGTTATTGGGCAATATGCATTTATTGGCGCTGGTGCAGTAGTGACCCGGGATGTGAAGCCCTATGCCCTAGTGGTCGGTAATCCTGCACGTCAGACCGGTTGGGTGAGCGAGTATGGGATAAAATTACACTTCGATAGCAATGGGATAGCTATTTGTCCCGAATCAAAGGAAAAATACTGCCTTAATTCTCAAACTCAGGAAGTAACTAAAATATCTATCAATGACTAAAAAAGCCCTAATTACCGGAATAACCGGACAGGATGGTTCGTACCTGGCCGAGCTTTTGCTTTCAAAGGGTTACGAAGTGCATGGTATGATTCGGCGCTCATCCTCGTTTAATACTGCCCGGATCGATCATTTGTATCAGGATAGGCACAATAAGGATGTGCGACTTTTCCTGCATTACGGCGATATGACCGACTCCAGCAATCTCAATCGTTTGCTCGAGAAGATTCAGCCTGACGAAATATATAATCTGGCAGCCCAGAGTCATGTCAAGGTATCGTTCGATGTGCCCGAATATACAGCCGAGGTGGATGCACTGGGGACACTTCGCTTTCTCGATGCAATTAAGGAGACGGGCATACCCACACGCTTTTATCAGGCCTCTACCAGTGAACTGTACGGTAAGGTACAGGCGGTACCCCAGAACGAAACTACCCCCTTTTACCCTCGTAGCCCTTATGCTGTGGCTAAATTGTATGGGTATTGGATTATTGTTAACTATCGCGAAGCCTATAATCTTTTTGCCTGTAATGGTATACTGTTTAATCATGAGTCGCCGCGCCGGGGTGAGACCTTCGTGACCCGCAAGATTACCATGGCAGCAGCACGCATTAAGGCCGGGCTGCAGGATGTACTGTATCTGGGTAACCTCGATGCTAAACGCGATTGGGGATATGCTCCCGAATATGTAGAGGGTATGTGGCGTATACTCCAACACCCTACCCCCGAAGACTTTGTGCTGGCTACCAACGAAACCCATTCTGTGCGCGAGTTTGCCGAACTCGCTTTCAAAGAGCTGGGTATCGAGGTCGAATGGAAGGGTAAAGGGGTAGACGAAATTGGCGTATGTGCCAAAACCGGTAAAACCATCATCAAAATAGACCCAGCCTATTTCCGGCCTACCGAGGTCGACCTGCTGGTGGGAGATTATTCCAAAGCCAAAAAACTACTGGGCTGGGAACCCAAAACTACTTTTAAGGAACTGGTGAAAATTATGGTGCAGGCCGATTGGGAACGCGTTCAAAAAACGATAAAGTGATGGAAAAAGATGCCAAAATTTATGTAGCAGGGCACAGGGGACTGGTGGGTAGTGCTATTGTCCGTAAACTGTCTGAGAAAGGTTTTCGCAATATCATCGGAAAAACCCATGCCGAACTCGACCTTACCGATGCACGAGCTACCCTTGCCTTCTTTGAAGCCGAACGTCCCGATTATGTTTTTCTGGCTGCTGCCCGTGTGGGGGGAATTATGGCCAACAATACCTATCGCGCCCAGTTTATCTACGAAAATCTGCAGATTCAGAACAATGTAATTCATGCGGCTTATTTAGCCGGTGTAAAAAAACTACTTTTTCTGGGTAGTTCCTGCATTTATCCCAAAAATGCCCCTCAGCCCCTTCGTGAGGATTATTTACTTACCTCAGAACTTGAGTATACCAATGAACCCTATGCTATTGCTAAGATTGCGGGGATTAAAATGGTCGAATCGTACAATCTGCAATATGGTACCAATTTTCTGGCGGTGATGCCTACCAATTTGTACGGCCCAAACGATAATTATGATCTCGAAAAATCACACGTGCTGCCGGCTCTGATTCGTAAAATGCATCTTGCCAAAGCACTGCAGGAGGATAACTGGCGCCTGATCCGTGCCGATCTTCAGTCGCTCCCCATTGAATCGGTCGACGGACAGTCAACCGAAGGAGAAATTTTACAGGTACTAAAAAAATACGGAATAGAAAAGCTATCGGATACCGTTGTGGTAACCTTATGGGGAAGCGGCAGGCCACGTCGTGAGTTTCTTCATGCCGACGATATGGCCGATGCCTGCGTGTTTATCATGCAAAATGTTCATTTCAGGGATCTAGTGTCCGAAATCGCTTCCGGCGAGATTCGAAATACCCATATCAATATCGGCACAGGTACCGACCTGACCATTGCCGAACTGGCTGAGATGGTTCGTGAGGTTGTACAATTCGGCGGCACGATTCGCTGGGATACTTCCAAACCCGATGGTACTTTTCAGAAACTGCTCGATGTTAGCAAGCTGACACGACTGGGCTGGAAATATACTATTCCTCTTCGTGAAGGCATTCAACAAGTATATCAGGGATACCTCAGTGCAATAGTAAATGGGGCCATGGAGCGTGATTTTTTCCATTAAACCTAATAAATTGGGTTATATTAAACCTGAAATTTTAACCTAATCCATGCGCATTTCAAGGCTTAAATTGACAAACTGGAAAAATTTTCCTCAGGTAGATGTCTCGCTGCAATATAGGGTATTTATTGTTGGCCCTAATGCACTTTGCTTGGCTAAGTCTTAAATTTCGCCGCATGTAAACGAAGGTCTCGACATCCGCATAGCGGATCAACTTTGCCGATACTTTCCAATACTCAATCTTGTCAATCGTTGTCCTTGCATTTTTTCTTTGCGATCCTTAAGTCTTTTCTTGCGACCTTAGCGTTTTTTATACTTAATAGACAATCAGTATCTAAATTATTTTCGAATAAACGGAAAGACAATATCATATTATGTGTATCATTCACCATGTGCCTAGTTCAATTAGTGAAAAATCTTTTGCCAAAGTCGTAAAAAAAAAGAACAGCCCCAAGGGCTGCCCTTTTACAACAAGAAAAGGAGGAATATGAATAAAGCTCAGGAGATAATTACGATTTCAATAATCGACTTACTTCATCCCAGTTAATTACGTTCCAGAATGCGGCTATATATTCTGGGCGACGGTTCTGGTATTTCAGGTAGTAGGCATGTTCCCATACATCGATTCCGAGAATGGGTTTGCCTTTTTCTTCTGCGATGTCCATCAGGGGGTTGTCCTGATTGGGTGTGGAGGTTACAGCCAGCGATCCGTCGGCTTTCACTATAAGCCAAGCCCAGCCGCTACCAAATCGCGTTGCAGCAGCATTGGAAAAAACTTCCTTGAATTTATCAAACGATCCAAAATAACGATTAATAGCGTCGGCCAAGTCGCCCTGAGGTTGTCCTCCTCCATTGGGCTTCATTAACTTCCAGAACAGATTGTGGTTGTAATACCCACCACCATTGTTCCTTACGGCAACAGGATACTTCGATACTTCGCGGAGTATGTCTTCGATGTTGGTTGGTGCCCCCGGAATATTGGCAAGGGCGTTGTTCAGATTGGTCGTGTATGCCCCATGATGCTTGGTATGATGTATCTCCATCGTTTGTGCATCAATGTAGGGCTCTAAAGCGTTGTAGCTATACTCTAATTTGGGTAATTCGAATGCCATAGTTGTATAATTTTAAGGTTTCTAATCCATGTACAAAGTTATTCTATATTTAGATTAATTCCAAATAAAAACAGGAATAAAAGATGTCTAATTCTATTTATATAACCCAAAGAAGTGGGTTTTTGTTCAGGGACTATTTATTATTTTTTTGCTTAGCGTGACGAAGCTTTGTAATATCAAGCAAATCGTAATTTTCTGGTGGTTGAGCACCTCCCTGCTGGTTCGGCAAAGTTTTTTACCTTATCGTGTAAGGAAACGGTGAGTTAACGTCGTCCGGGAGGTTGTGCAGTAGTAGTATTGCTAAAAAAAATTAAAACATACAAATATGCTGAATTATTTTGGATGCAAAAAAAAGTTGAGCCGCGAAAGTTGCTGCGGCTCAACCATAATGTGATTTATTTTTTAATCAAACGGGAACGGTATTGCGATCCGTTTTCATCCTGAATTATCATTAGATAGGTACCTGCCGATAATTGGCTAATATCGACCGTGCGCGACGGATTTTTCAGGTGGCTTGATCAATTGTCCGCTGAGGGTATAAATTTCAATGCTGGCAATCGGACGATTGTGCGCTACCGAGATATTTCTTTCAGCCGGGTTGGGGAAGATGTTTATACGTCCTATTTGAGTTGTAGCAACACTGTTGCCCGATGCTTTCGAGAGATTGAAGGCTTCGTCGCTGAAGGCTATCAGGTTGTCGTCGGGCAGGTTGTTGGTGTTGCTGTAGAATATTTTTCCTCCCACATGACTTATTTCTACCTTCTGATTAGGCAGGATGGTCTTGCTCATGATAAGCGCCAGTTGGTTGTTTTTTTGGGGGACAATTACTACATTGTTAACGGGAACTTCTGTACCATCGACGGTGACTGTAAATGCTGCCGGGTCGAAGTTGCTTCCGGCATCAATGCTAGTGATGGTTTGGATGATAGTACTGTCGCCGGTAGGTACCACCGTGGCACCGGCAATGGGTGATTCTATGAGCGACATGTCGTCGATATAGTATTGTCAGGTTTCGAATGCGCTGATGGTTACCCGCAATTCGTCCTGATCGGGGTTATAGCGTGCCAGGGCTACTCTGGTCCAGTCTTTTCCCACCGTAAAGGTTGAGTTGGTCAGTTCGGCATAGTTGTTATAAGTGCCGATGGCTGCGCGGAGTGAAAAACCACTTGTACTCCGTGCATAAAAGGTTGCCCGGTAATACGCACCCTGAGTGACGGGGATGTGCTCATAAACAGCCTGGATATCCCAGAAATTGCCGGTGTACTTTTGGATTACATTAATAAACAGGTACTTGCTTCCGGAGTGTGCTACGGTATCGATAACCGTAAATTCGGCGCTACCACTTGATGCTCCCAAAAACCAGGGATCGGCCGATGTGGCCCCTGCACTCGCCTCTTCAAGTCCACCATTAGGGGTCAATGCTGGTTGTCCCATAACACTGGTGGCAATTAGCGTTAGCCCTGCTATAAGGCTATACTGAAATTTGAAGGAAGCGTTGATAAAAATTGTAGTTCTTTTCCATACGTTTGCGGTTTTAATAGTTAGACTTTCTGTGCCGAAAGGTACAACACATCGTATGTGAACTGCGGTGAAAAAGATTGCGAGGAGGAGTAAAAAAATGTCAAATGCTGTGTATAAAAAAAATAACCCCTTTCTATCGGTTAGAGTCGAAAGGGGTTGTAAGCTATGTGCAGGAACTGTTAATTATTGCTCTGTTCTTTTTTGCAGGTGTTGATACGGCAGGGCAAATAAAGCGGACAGAAACCTACAAGGCCTGTGATTAATAGTACTATGGCCAGGATGAGGGCAATGATGCCAATGGTCCCGGAAATGGTGCCGGTAAAGTAGAGCCCCGCCAATACAAAGGCCAGCAGAATGCGTACCACGCGATCGGTTGTTCCAACGTTAGTTTTCATAAAGGTGAATTTTTAATTAGACATTTAGTCTTATTTTTTGGCCTGTTCGTTGAGCAGTACCTCATTGATAATTTTTACCAGTTCGGCTTTGGGTAAGGCTCCCATTGTAGCCTGTGGTTTCCCGTTGACCGGAATAAATACCAACGTCGGCAGGCTGGTAATTCCCAGATCCGATGCCAGTTCTCGTTCTTTATCTGTGTCGACCTTGTACACAACAACCTTACCTGCATATTCTTTAGCAATGTCGTTCATTACAGGAGCTAACATGCGGCATGGCCCACACCAGTCGGCATAAAAATCAATTATGGCAGGCTTTTGCCCCGCGTATTTCCATTCTTTATTTTTCTCGTAATCAAATACTTGCGACTTAAATGTGGCTTTGGTCAGGTGTATGATATCACCTTTGCTTTCATTTTTTGGATCCCCTGCATTGCAGTTTACCAATACTGCTATGGATACTGCTGTGAGTAACCATATTTTTTTAACCGATTTCATCTGTAAATAATTTTTAAGTTACTGACTTCCTTTTGGTTATGCTTACCTTACTTTTATTAGCCTCTCGGCCGGATGGAACTCGCATGTTGATTATAATTTTCATCCGTTTGTTGTGTTGATGGCGTCAACATGCTCGTTCATAAATTTTAATCTTTACTTATTTAACAATTATTATTTGCAAATTGTTGCTGATACTAGGCAAACTACTTATTTGCTCAGCAAAAAACCCATTATACCACCTACGGCTACGCTACCATAGGGATTGCTTGTAATGGGGCAGGTGCCCGACTGGCAACCTACGTAAAAATAATACAAATATCCTAAAATCATACCCACTACTGTGAAAATTATGATTTTCCAGAATCTCCTGTTTTTCAGCCATTGAGGCCATGTCGTTAAATCTATTTTCTTGTCAACCATTTATATATAAATATTTAAATATTTCGATACAAAGATATAATTATTTTTATGGGAAAATTGTTAAATACGTTAAAAAAAATGGTGATTGTGATAAAAATCATGTTTGGGGTTGGGAGAGTAAACCTTTCAGTTCTACGAAGGATAATGTTTGGCAGGTTTAAAGAACTGATTGATTTTTGATACGTTTTTGAGCAAAAGGGTGGGTATGCCGCCAATATGATGATGTTGGATGATTTGGTAGTCTTCCCGCATTTTTCTGATAATATTGCGCAACGATCGGTTGCTTTTGCCTCCCACTTTCATACAGGTAATGACGGCGGGGATATAGTGAAATGCAGTGGGTGGGTAATGGTTCAACATGCGCAGCATGTAGTCGTAGTCGGCTGCAATGTGATATCGGGTCTCGAACAGGCCAATTTCGTCTATTACCGTACGTCTGAAGAACAACGTGGGATGGGCAGGCATCCAGCCTTTTTTCAGCAAATCAGGGGTAAAGGGTTGACTTACCCAGTAACGTATGATTTGGGAAGGATTGGTTGGATGTACATACAGCAAATCGCCATAGGTTGCAACTATGTAGTCGTTAAGGAATGCCTTAGCAATTGTTTCAAGCGTTAGATCTGAGTAAAAGCTGTCGTCGGCATGAAGGAATCCGAGAATATCGCCGGTGGCACGTACAAGGCCTTTGTTGAGTGCCTCATATACGCCGTTATCTTTTTCTGATACAAAAATGTTGATGTGCTTCCGGTAACGCTCAAGGATATCGAGGGTGCCATCGGACGAAGCCCCATCGATGACAATGTATTCGATATTCTTGTAGGTTTGGAATAATAATGAATGTATGGTGTGTTCAATGGTGAGTCGGTTATTGTATGTAGCTGTAATAATGCTTATTTTAGGTCTGTCCATATGGTTTTATTTGTGCGTTACCATCGGTTTTTAATTTTTTGGGCTGGGTTTCCCGAATAGATTCCGAATGCTTCGAGATCTTTTGTTGCAACTGACCCTACTGTGAGTACAGCATGCGAATCGGCAGTAACTCCTGGGCATACTATTGCTTGTGCGCCAATCCACACGCCGTTGCGAAGCGAAATGGGTTTTACCATCAGGTCGAAAGTAGGAAGACGAAAATTATGGTTGCCCGTGAGCAACATGGCACCCTGCGATAGGCAAACATTACTTTCCATAACCACTTCGGCCAGGTTGTCGATCCATACGTTCTCGCCAATCCAGCAATGGTCGCCAACGACCAGCTTCCATGGGTATTTGATATTTACATGGGGCTTTATGACTACTCCTTTGCCAACTTTAGCGCCAAAACATCGAAGTATCCAGCATTTGAGGGATGATACCGGAAGCAGTCCGCTGCGGAAAAATATTTCGTTGGTCAGGTACCAAAGCACCAACCATATTTTGCTACGGCCGGGATGATACCATGAGTTGTCGAATCGAGAAAGGTCGACTTGAAATTGCGAGGGACTCATTTTTTTAACAGAAATGCTTTTAGGTGCTGAAACAATATTTTTTGGGAAATAGGTTTGGTGATAAAAGCATCGCAGCCTGCCTGCATGGCCTTATCCTGTTCATCGCCGGCGGTAAAGGCTGTTTGCATGATAATGGGCAGATGAGGTGCAATTTTCTTGATTTCAGAAGTAGCCTCGTATCCGTCTATTTCTGGCATCTTGCAATCCATCAATACCAGGCATATGTCAGGATTTTGTTTTACCAGAGTAATGGCCTCTTCTCCTGTTTTTGCCCAAAGAATAGAAAGCTGCAAGTCTTTTAGTAAATGCTTAAAATATAAGAAATTATAGTCTTCGTCTTCGGCAATGAGGATCGTTTTTCCCTGCAACTGCGTCAGCAGCTGGTCGTCGGATATGGGTTGATGGTGATCGGGATGGGCTGTTGATTCCACCAAATGGTAGGGGATCGAAACATAAAAGGTTGATCCGTGGTTGACTTCTGACTCTACCCACAGTGTGCCTCCGAGCATTTGGGCCAGGTTATAGGATATGGTCAATCCCAGACCGGTTCCTTTTTTATTAATGTAGGGATTGTCGAGGATCTGGCCGAAACGTTCAAAAATTACGGAAATTTTATCGGCAGGGATGCCAATACCGGTATCTTTTACGTAAAAGACCAGCTGATGCTCGTTGAGATGATACCCAAACTCAATGCTGCCATGAAGTGTAAATTTGACTGCATTGCTGAGCAGGTTGGTCAGGATTTGTTTGAGCCGGAAAGGATCGGTATATATATGTGCCAGATGATCGGGCAGGGTTTTGTTGGTTCTCAGTTCGATCATTTCTTTGTGTTCCTTTTGCATAATTAACGCAAAAGTGCTGTAAAGGTCATCGATAAGAGTGTTGATGTTGTATTCGGCATAGCGTAGCTTGAGTTGTCCCGATTCTATCTTGGCAATATCTATAATGTCGTCGATGAGGTTCAACAGAGTGTTGCTGCAACTGGTAATATGGTCGAGGTATTCATTTTTTTCTTCGTCCGAAATTCCGGGAGTACGCAGCAGATTGGCAAATCCGATAATACCGTTCATGGGGGTTCGAATCTCGTGACTCATATTGGCCAGAAAGGCAGTTTTGAGTCGATCGGATGCTTCGGCCTTTTCTTTGGCTACCCGGAGTTTTTCCTCTACCTTACGACGTTCGGTAATATCGATGGAAATGCCTACCAGGCCGGTGATGTTACCTTTTTCGTCTTTTATTGGGATTTTTGTGGCCGACATCCAACGTGTGTTGCCCTTGCTATCGGTCAGTTGTTCTATCTTTTCGAAGAGAGGAACGCCCTGTTGCATAATCCATTGCTCGTCTTTAAAGGTCATTTCTGCCGTGACCGGGTCAAAAAAGTCAAAATCGGTTTTGCCAATTGCCTGTGACGGTTCGTCGATCCCGAGAAGTAAAGCTTGAGCTTTATTGACTCTGGTAAAACGTCCGTAAACGTCCTTGAAGTAAATGGTGTAGGGAATGTTGTCCATGATCAGGCGCAGAAAGGTGCTTTCCTTATCGAGTTCCTGAATGAGGAGTTTGAGGCCACTGATATCGCGCGAAAAACCTACTATTCCCACTACTTGTTTTTTGTCATCGAAAAGAGGACTAAAGTTCGACGAAAGCCATATCACGGATTGATCTATAACCAGTTTCTCCTCAACATTCAGGAGGGGTTTGGCCTTATCGACTACTTCTTCCTCGTATTTGCGGCGGTTGGTTGCAAATTCAGAATTAAAAAACTGATCGTCGGTACGACCAATGACCAGCTTTTCATCTGTGATATTCATCAGCGTGAGCATAGCCCTGTTGACCCGTGTGTAGGCATGTCGGATGTCCTTGAAAAAAATATAATCGTGGGTGTTTTCCATCAGCGATCGAAGCAGTTCCTTTTCTTCGCGCAGAGAACTGAAAAGTTCGATGTTTTCGCTGAGCGATCGATCGATGGTGAGTATGGCTTTAACTTCGTTACGGGCGTTTAACAGGGGGAGTTTATTCGAAAGATACCATTGTCCGTTGCGTTGAATCTGAAAGGAGAAACTTCGTTTATATTTTATGACCTGTTCGTTCTGTTCCAGAATCATCTGTGCCAGTCCCCTCGGAAAGATTTCCTGTATCGTGTGGCCTATGATTTCGTAGGGTGCTTTTGCTATAGATTCGGCAAAGTGCTGATTACATTGCAGCATTCGTCCGTCGGTGCTGGTCAGGTAGGCAGGAAAAAATATATTCCCTACCAGCAATGCCAGCATGTTTTCATATTCTGTTACTATTTCTTCCAGAAGCTTAATCTGCTGCAGCTTATCATCTTCCATATCCTCATCCCCATGAACTGTCGCTAAAGGTTAATGTATGCAAAATTAAGCGAGCTGAATGACTTTTTTAGTACGTGAAATTTCATCAGCCCTGCATAATATGCAGGGCTATTAAGTATCCTGATAAAGTTAGTATTTTTTGAAATTTTTCCAGAAAGGTAATAATAAAGATGGAATTACCAATAAAATTTTAATCGAATCATCAGTAAGTTGTAGGTCAAAGATTTGTTTTCGAAGTGAATGTTAAATGCTTGCCAGAAAAGCGAAGCATCGAGGTTCTGAGCCAATGAGCAGGTTATGGATGGGGCATAGTAATATCCGTTGAGGGAGGGCATAAATACTATGGCAATGCTGCCGTTGATCAGGGGGGTAAAAGGGTAATCGATTTGCGTCATAAGGTTGTGACGCGAAGGGGAGAGGGTTTTGATGTTGCCAGTGGAGTTGAGGTAATTAAGAAATGTCAATTGATCGAATGAGTGCGGAGCCAGTTGGTTGAAATAATATTCGCCCTGCAGGTTGAGTGACGAAGGGAATGTGTAATCTGCGGATAGGGCGACCAGCAGGGATGATTGAGCGCTGTCGGCATGGGTGGTTGGATGCAGCCATGTTATCTCACCCCGTACCGACACACATCCTAACAGACTGCCCGACCAGCCCAGTCCGGCAACGTAATCGCTTTCTTCGAGCAGTCCGCTCAACAGTTGAATGTCGTAGCCATGGGTATTGAAACGATACATTATGCCGGCGGTTACTTTTTGGTTATGGTCAATTTTCAGGGCAGCTTCGGCTGTTGATACTTCGGTCGGAAAATATTGAATCCGTACTGCATCGCTACCCGGGCGTTCGATGTAATCGATATCATAAAACGAATAGGCATTGAAAAGATCGTTGGGGTTCCATACGAAAGTCTGTGACCAGTTGATTCGCTGACGACCGGCCGAGACGATCACATTTTTGTGTTCGTACGAAAGATAAAGGCGGTCGATTTCGGTATTAAGTCGGTATGATTGGCCTTTTGTTAGGTCGAAACTGGCGTCGATCCAGCCGCTTTGACCGGATTGTATGGCTGTGAAGAGTTGTTGGTTATCGATCTTATCGGCCCAGCTAAGCCGGTTGCGGAGGCTGGCAAAGCATTTGAGCTTGTCTTGCCATAGGTTGGCGTTTATGTTGATACGGTTGTGGATCAGTTGTGAAGTGTGCCAAGCGTTTGCGGGATTATCGAAGGCAGCCGATTGTAGGCTGCTGATATAGCCGTTGATTTCCAGTTTTCTGGCTGTGGTGTCTTGGGCATGGCTGGTGGTTGGGGTTACCAACCATGCGATGAACGTGAATATTCTCGCAAGGAAATGTGTGTATGCAAATGTTTTGTTCATAAGCGGGTATCGTTATCGATGTGTCCGTCGAGGAGGGTGATGATACGGCGGGCTTTTCGCATCACCCGGGGGTCGTGGGTTGAAAAGATGAAGGTAATATTTTCGGTGCGGTTAAGCATTTCCATCATCTCCAGCAGGTTTTCGGCCGATCGGGAGTCGAGATTGGCGGTGGGTTCGTCGGCCAGCACAAATTTTGGGCGGGGTGCGAGTGCGCGAGCAACAGCTACTCTTTGCTGTTGCCCACCCGACAACTTCGATGGCCGGCTGTTCATACGATCGGCAAGTCCTATGGCAGTAAGTAACTCCGTGCTACGTCTTTCGCGTTCGGCCTTGGGTCGGTTTTGCAGAAACATTACAAATTCAACATTTTCTTTGGCAGTGAGTACCGGAATCAGGTTGTAACTCTGAAAAACAAATCCAATGTTGTGCAACCTGAAGTCGACCAGTTGCGAAAAGCTCAGACGTGTGATATCGATACCATCTACAATAATCTGGCCGCTGGTGGGTTTGTCAATGCCTCCCAGTAGGTTTAACAGCGTAGTTTTACCTGATCCCGATGGGCCTACGATGGCTGTAAATTCACCCTGCTGTATTTGCAGGTTGACGTTGTCGACCGCAACAACCTCGTTCCCATCTTCGTGGTAAACCTTGCTGAGGTTGTTTATTTCGATTACGGCTGACATGGCTGATGATATTTTGTTATTGTTTGCGTAATGCTTCGGATGGAGAAAGTTTTAATGCCCTTCGTGCCGGGATAATTGACGACAGAAAACCTACCACAATTACCAGTCCGATGGTATGCAGATACTCACGTAGTGAAAGTACCGGGTACACCATGGCGCTAAAACCCATCTGATTCAGACCTTTGGCGAAGCTGGCCAGATTAATGCCAGTGACTGTGAGTACTTCAATCAAGAGGTACGAAAGTCCCAGCCCTGCAATGGTACCTGACCCCATTAGGATGATGGTTTCGTAGGTTATCATCTGGAATATTTTCCATCGTTTCATGCCTATGGCCATGAGCATGCCCAGTTCACGCGTGCGTTCCATTACCGACATAAGCATGGTGTTGATGATCCCAAAGCTGAGTGCCAAAAAAATGATAGTCATGTAAATCAGCTGTAAATATTGCGTGTAGTCAGCCATCAGACCAACTTCGGGATATAGTTCTTTCCATGTTTTGATATCAACAAAGGGAAGGGTAGCTTGTAGTTGGGCCGCATGACTGCCGGTAAGTCCGTCGTTCTGAAGTGCAATGGCAATTTCGTGGATGTATAGGAAAGTATCGGCCAATAAGTTTTGTATATCGGCTTGTGTAGTGTATACAACTCTGCTGTCGAACCCTGTATTGCCGGTGTTGTAAATCCCTACCACCCGAAATGCGCCTGATACGATGTTGCCTTTGCTGTCCTGCAGGGTGATCACCACTTTCGATCGCAACTTCAGTTTTAACTTTTCGGCCAGTTTTTCACCTACCAGTAACGAATTTTTTTTGTCGGTTCCGAAATATTGCCCGTGTACAATTTTTTTCTCGATGTTGGTTGTGACTTTTTCGCGGTTGGGGTCTGTTCCGATCAATATGACCCCAGTATTGTTGCTGGCCGAACTGATCATGGCCATTGTTTTAAATCGTAAGCTATATGCTTTAAGCGAAGTAAGGGTGTCGATATGGTTCAGGATAGTCTTGATCTGGGGAATGGTGTCGTTTATTTCTTTGTTTTCAAGAAATTGGGCTGCATGGATTTGAATATTGGAGGTTTCGTTTGAGATGGCGTCATTAATTCGTTGATAAATCATTCCGTTGTAGAAAGCAGTAAAGAGTGAACCGCTTACGACGCCAATGATTATGGCCACGAGCATAATCATGCTTCGTGTCCTGTTGCGCCATATATTTTTCCATGCCAGTAGAATCATGTTCTATCGTTTAAGAGCTTGGGTAAGATTTAGACGGAAGATGGAATATATTGGGTAAATAAGGGCTATATTTGCGATGATGGTTACGTTGATCAGCTGGTTGAAAATATAATCGGTTCGCCAGGCTATTGATAATACGGGTTCCATGCCAAAGGCCTTATATGCCTCGGCCATCTGACCGCTGAAAGTGATGGGGTGATAATGATAGTAGGAAATCACGGGTATGCTGATTAACAGACCAGCAATGAGTCCCAGCAGGCAAATAAACATGAGTTCGAGGCTTAGGAGCATACTCACCCGCAAGCGTTGCATGCCTACAGCCATCATCACTCCAAGTTCGTATCGACGTTCGGTGAGCATCATCATGGCTGTGCCAAAAATTCCAAAGCCCACAATCAAGTAAAGGATAATCATCATAATTACCGACCCGCCTTCGTTGCTGATGTACTGTTGGTAAAGTTCCACCAGCATCTCGTGCCACGACATGACTTCGTATTGTTGTTCCGGCAGGTAGCCCGACAGGGTGTGTGTGACCTTTTTCATATCGTCGGCACTTTTCAGGTCGACAATCCATGAGGTAATCAATCCCGGTGCCGAATAAAATTCCTGAGCTGTTTCCAGCGGCATGAATATCATTTGGTTGTCGAACTCGGGTGATGGGAGTTTTACAATACCCTTAATTTTGAAAAGTCCTGCAGCACTTGCCCCCTGATAGCCTTGACTCATTAGTACCAACGAGTCGCCCGGTGCAAGATTTAAAAATTTTGCCAGCCTTTGCGATACCAGTACAGCTTTTTCATTTTTTTCAAGATAGCTGCCCGAAACAATTTTTTCATGCAGACGAGTAAAATTTTTTTCCACTTCCGGTGTTATGCCGGTTACGATCACGCCCTTGATTTTTTGTGTGTTTGAGGCAAGTGCAAATGATTCGAAACGAGGTATAAGTTGTTTGATGGGAGCTTTCAAATCGGCTATAGCTTTAATTTTTGGGTCGTTTTCGGGGATCAGATAGTCGAGGGTGCGATTTTCCCAAAAACCTTGGGCATGAATTTGTACGTAGCCAGTGTACGATCGGAGGACACTGTCAATCAGGTCGTTCCATGCGCCAATTTGAAATCCCCGCATCAGAATGCAAAAAAATACAGCAAACATTACGGATGCTGCTGTAATGGTAGTTCTTCGCTTGTTACGCCAGATATTTCGCCAAGCAAGTGTCCACATGCCTTTCTTATTTCAGGTTTTTCATTTGTTGCTGTGAGAAAAACGACTCGTTGATGGGGATATTAAATTTTACCTTCAGGAGTTTTACTATTGTTTTATTTCCTGCTTTGTCGGCTGGGATGAGTTCGAACCGGGTGGGGATGATGCGACCGTTCATTTCTTTGATGTCGGAGGCATATTCGGTTTTGATAAGTACATTTTCCTCGTCGTAGTATTCCGATTTTAGCTGAAGATATCGGTCCTTACTAATCCATTTGATGATCGAACCCCACACGACAGCAGCGTCGGGTTTGGGAGTGAGTTTAACCTTGTAGCATTCTGTGCCATTGAGGGTTTCGCTTTTCAGGAGCATGTGTTCGTAGTCATCGACAATCGAGGTTTCTTTCAGCAGGTCGTCGTTGGAGAAGTCGCTACCCATCCATTCCTCCGACATCATCGAAGGGGGGAGTTTAATCATCCGCTGAATGGCTGGCTGCCAGTTCCAGATCTCGTTTTTGCGCTTTAGAAAGGCTTGTCCTTTTTCCTTCGGAGGATCGGTAATGACGGCCATGCTGTAGTCTTTTCCTTTGGCCCATGAGTGTACCGTAAGGGTGCGTTGCCATGTCGGTCGGATAATCTCAATTGTCATGTACGACTCGCTACTTTCGCCCTGCATCAGGTCGTACGATCGCTTTACTATTTCCTTTGCGCTGGGGGTTTGCCCTAACAAGCCTGCCGGCCATAACATTAAAACAAGTAACCACTGGAATTTATTATTCCTTAAAAGGTTGTACATAACGATTTAAAATAATTTGTTTGATTGTTTCAATATCCACGTCATTGGGATTCATGATGTAGTTCCATGTTAAACCGTCGAAAATGTAATGCAATAGCTGGGTCTCCTGACGCGCATTTGCGAATCCATGCCGTTCGAGGTAATGGGTTAGTATGTTAAAAATAGCGGTGGTGGTTTCATCCGCCTGTATTATTTTAAGAATTTCTTGAATGCCCGGTTGCAGCATCAGGTAAAATATCAGTTTCCAATAGTCGGGTTTCTCGGTGAGCAGTTTAAGATATGCCTCGATAAAATATTCAAATTCGTCGACCGTAAGGATTCCATCGTGATTGGGATCGAAGAGATCTTCTATTTCCTTGAACGCTCTTCGGATGATTTGTTCGAGCAGATCGTCCTTACTCGAAAAATAATTATAGAGTAGCCCTTTCGAAATCCCTACCTGTTGGGCGATCTCCTCCATCGTGGTTTGGTGAAAACCTTTGCGGGCAAACAGTTGTAATCCGGCATTGAAAATGATCTCTTTCCGTTTTTCCTTTAGGGCTTGCCATACTTCTGTTTTTCGCGGACTCATGGTAAAATTTATTTTTGACTGAATGGTCAGTCAAAAATAAAACATTTTATAAAAATTGGAAAACGGTAAGGAAATTTTTCTAAAACTTGGTAACTTTATGGAAACTATTTAAAACCTAAGTTATGATACACCAATTGCCTGTTTTGCCTTATGATGCTGCTGCGCTGGAGAAAGCCATCAGTGAGCGCACCATGCAGTTTCACTATGGGAAGCATCATCAGACGTATGTGAACAATCTGAACAACCTAATCAAGGGTACGCGTTTTGAGGAAGCCAGTCTTGAAACGATTATCCGTGAGGCCGATGGGCCTATTTTCAACAATGGGGCTCAGGTGTGGAATCATACCTTTTATTTTATGAGTTTTTCACCCCGGGGTGGGGGCGAGCCTGATGGACTTTTGTTTGAACTGATCAAAAAGCATTTTGGGTCGTTTGCAGAATTTAAGGAAAAGTTTTCACAGGCGGCAGTTTCGTTGTTTGGTTCGGGCTGGGCATGGCTGGTAAAAAAGCCGGATGGAACGCTCGATATTGTGCAGGAATCGAATGCCGGTAATCCGTTGCGGTCGGGACTGGTTCCACTGCTTACTTTCGATGTCTGGGAACATGCTTACTATCTCGATTATCAAAACCGGCGTGCCGATTACGTGAGTGCCCTGTGGAATATTGTTGATTGGGGCATAGTGGCTTCGCGGTTATAGCTTGTTTGGGTTAATGCACAAGATATCGTATTCGAATGACCTATCATGGGTTCGGCTTACGGTATCTTGTGTTTTTTAGGATATTTAGAATTTAAAGACCTCGTGCAGTACGGGGAGACTTTTAATGGGGGCAAATTGGTGCAGATGCACTTGCAGATATTCGATGATTTTATTGAGCAGATACATACGTTCGTTAGCGTTTAGGGGCACATGGTTCATGTTTGAAAAATTGCACTGGAGCAGCTGGGCAAATTTCTGTGAAGATATTTCATCCATATCATCGAGGCGCGCTTTATCGGGCGGTAAAAAACGGCCTGCATGAATACTGAATACTTTATTTTCGGCCGAATAGTTCATGGTCGGGAGGAAACCCTCGTACTTGAGCAGATGTATTAAAAATATCAGGTGAAAGTTGTGGTAGCCGCTTTCCATTTGATCGTAGGAAAGCAATGTATCGTATATAAAATCGAATAATTCGGCATTATGATGTTCGACCTGAACAATGCGATAGAGGGTTTCGGCCAGAAACAGGGCAACAGACGATTTTACCGGGTTGCTATGTACTGTTGCATAGGCAGGATAATGAGTGGCCTCTTTAAGCCGTTGCAACGAAGCGTTGGGACGGTAATATGCTTCAATCTGGAGCAGGTTGAGGGGAAAAAAGAGATTTTGAGGGAAAGCCGTTTTTTTGGATCTTACCCCTTTTACCATAAACGCTTGCCGACCATGTTTTTCGGTGATCAAATGTACGATAAGGCTAGTGTCGCCATAACGTAAGGAATGAAGTACAATGGCACGAGATTTATACAGCATGGTTTTCGGAGCTTTTCCGCCTATTGTTTGCGGGTAGCCAGGATAACTTTAATTTTTAGCTTATTGCCCAGATCGATTACGTCTACGACCGGCTGAAGTGTGATTTCACTGTCGGCCCTAAGGATAACGGTTGTTTCCTGAGCCTTGCGCATGGCCAGTTTCAGCCGAAATTCCAGCTTGTCGGGACTGATTTCTTCGTCGTTCAAGTAATATTTGAGGTCCTTGGTAATGGTCAGGTTGATGGTTTGTTTCGATACCGTTTGTTCGGAATGTTCGGCCTTGGGAAGCAGCAATTTGATGACCGATGGATTAACCATAGTCGATACAATCAGAAAAAACAACAGCAGGAAAAACATGATGTCGTTGAGCGAGGCAACATACACCTCCGAGCTACGGGTTTTTCTGCGTTCGATTTTCATGTTCCCTAACAGTTCAGGCAGTTTTTATAATCCTTCAGTGCCAGCAACACTTTATTGAGCTGCACCTCCATATTATTGGTAATTCGGTCGATTTGCGTATTTAGATAATAAAAGCCGGCATAGGCCAGAATACCAATGGTTAAACCTACCGCCGAACTTACCATTTTCTGATATAGTCCACCTGCAATGATACCTATGCTGATGTTGTCGGCCAGTGAAATGTTGTAGAAAATTTTAATGACGCCAAAAATGGTTCCCAGAAAACCGAACATGGGAGCAATGGTTGCAATTGAACCGATGTACCCTAGGTTTTTTTCCATGAGGAAGACTTCTGTTTTCGATTGGTCGGTCATAATTTGTTCGATGTCATTAATAGGGCGGTTAGGATTTTCAAGTCCTGCAGCAATGATTCGCCCTATGGGATGGTCGTAATTACTGGCCAATTGCTGTACCTGCCGAAAGTCTCCGGCATAAATGGCTTTACGTATCCGTTCAATTAGAGTAGTATCGATCTGCCGGTACGACCGGTACAGGGTGTATCTTTCGATGATAAAATAGATGGCCACTATCGACAGCAGGAAAAGGGGTATCAGTATCCAGCCCCCCTTCAGCAGGATGTCGAGAGCCGACTCGGTTCGGGTAATCTGTACGGTGGTAGCCTGTAGTAACATAGTCAGGAATTTTTAGTTTGTATCTCGTTCCAAGCCAGTGCGCCGGCGCCCAGGACAGCTGCATTCACTTCGGTCATTTCCGAGAGTAAAATTTTAATTTTGTTGCGATAAACGGGCATCAGGCTTTCTTCGAAATATTTACGGGTCGGGGCAAGCAACAAGTCTCCGGCTTTGGCCAGACCGCCAAACAGGAAAATTGCTTCGGGACTACCGAATGCAACAGCATCGGCCAGTTTTTGTCCCAGAATTCTGGAGGTAATGTCAAAAGCTTCAAGAGCAATGCTGTCGCCCATCTGGGCATGTTTGGCAATGGTTTCGGCCGTCAATTCATTGAAGGGAATATCCCGCAGTGGGGTATCAGTCATGGAAGAAGCAAGCAGTTCAAAAACGGTTCGCTTGATACCAGTAGCCGATACGTAGGTTTCAAGGCAGCCTTTCCTTCCGCATCCACAGCTACGCCCACCGGGATAAACAGTTATGTGTCCTAACTCTCCGGCAAAGCCATCGTGGCCATAGATAAGGTGCCCATTGGCAACAATTCCGCTCCCCAATCCGGTTCCCAGCGTAATCACAATAAAATCACGCATATTTTTGGCTCCCCCATATACCATTTCTCCGATGGCTGCAGCATTGGCATCGTTGGTAAGAACTACCGGTACCGCAAAATGCTTACGGAATAATTCGGCCAGCGGTACAATACCCTTCCATTTCAAGTTGGCTGCATGTTCTATAGTCCCCTTGTAATAATTCCCGTTGGGTACGCCAATGCCTACTCCACGTATTGCAAGATCCGGAAAGTTATTAATGACCGACTTGATTTTTGTTGATAAATTTGTTACGTAGCTTTCTACACTACCGTCTTCATCCGATTGCGTGGGTACACTCCCTTCAAAATAGCAATTGCCTTCTTTGTCTACTATCCCAAATTTCGTAAAGGTCCCCCCAATGTCTATTCCAACAACTGCTTCCTTTTTCATCCGTAAATTTTTTTAAGTTACTGACTTCCATTTAGTTATGCTTGCCTTCTTTAGTTAGCCTCCTTGTTGTGTTTACGGCATCAACAGGGTCGTTTCATCCTAATATACCGTCGCAGGCAGGGAACAAACACCTCAATAAATATATGTATTGGCTTGTTTTTATCGACATAACTGGTCCTACTTCATCCCTGTTTTAGCTTTAGGCAAAAGTAACTAATTTTCCGTTATGCTCTTTCATTCGTAAATAATTTTATAAGTTATTGACTTCCACTTGGTTATAGTTGTTTCCTTTTATTCGCCTATCGGCGAAGTCTGTGACTACGTGCATCTAAATATCGCCTCCTGATCGCCTTTATTGCTTACTTTTTAATTACTTCCCAACTGGCAGGATTCAGAAATTTCGTATAACTGTCGGTTATGTAAGGAATCGCATTAGGAGGATTTGTTGCTGGATTTTCTGGCACTAAAAAATTATGAAGAGTCGGTTCATTATCTGGGAACTATTATATTGCAGACCGAAGATAACAAAACCAACACTATCATTGACGGTCAAAAGGATACTAACATTGAGCCTAATAATACTTGGATGTTTAAAATGGTTGACCAATTTAATTGACAGTGGAATTGATCCGGAAAGAAATAAAGAGAGAAAAGATATATACTTAAAGCAATTTATCGGTTTTAAGGATCCTAAAGCACTTACTTACCAGTCGAAACTTTCCTTAAATGACACCGACAAGGATATTTACGATTCATATCTGGTGCAGCTTAAAAAGCCACTGAATTTATCCCGGCTTTCCGAGTCAAAATCGACTCATGATTAAGGCATTTGAATACTTTACTGAGAAAATTGGGGAAACATCCATAAAAGATAGCGGAGAAGCCTTTGTGGATTTTATTGAATCAGTTATTTCGAGTAAATTGTTTTTTACCAATTTATTGTTAGATAACTCAATAAAATCTCAGAAGATTCCCTTACTTAGACTTCTTATTTATAGAAAATTGCATCGGTATGTCAGATGAATAATTATTATATTAATTTTTTTGTTAAAAATCTGGCAAGGTACTATCCAATAATTATAACATTACCTAAAATTTGGGTCATGAAGTTTTATGTTTTTTGGGCGGGTATTTGTCTGTTAATTCAGCCATTATGGGCCGCCCCTAAGTCGTTGATGAACATAACAACTGATGTCGCTACGCGAACCATTACGGTGCAGAACCTGTCGTTGGGGGGCGATGTGTATATTATTGATTTTGGTGATGGGATGCAGGAAAAAAGTACAACCGCTGTTGATTATGTGCACACTTATGCTGTGCATGGAGTTTATCAGGTGTGTATGATAACGCAATCAATCAGCTCGGCCAAAGATGAACTGCAGGCCGATACTCTGTGTAAGACTGTGGAAATACCCGATGTCTCATGCACTGCCCTGTTTGATGTGCAGGCCGACGGAATGACTCTTCGTATGACCAACCGGTCGGTTGGGGATTATAAAAAGAACTACTGGGAGATCGAAGGAGTAAGACGTTGGGTGAATCAATCTTCGGTAACATATGCGTTGAAACAGCCGGGTTATTATACCGTCCGTCTCATAATTGAAGGAAAATATTGTAGCAGCGAAAAAGATACTACCGTGTTGCTACGGTCCGATACGCAGATGTGTGCAGCCAGTTTTTCTTTTTTTCAAAGGGGTGATACGGTCTTTTTCCAGAATCTTTCGGTGGGTCAATGGACCCATTTGCAATGGGATTTTGGCGACGGGTACTTTTCGGCCGAGACGGAACCGGTACACATTTATGCTCATCCGGGTAATTTCAGAGTACAACTTACTCTTTTGGACAGCACCCGCAAAACAATTTCGACTTATGCAGTAAAGTTTAAGGTGGCTAATGAAAAATTACAATACCTACCCGATTTTGATGCTCTTACCTTTCCCGATACCAATGGTGTACAATTTATTAACCGGTCGGAGGCTGCTACGGCATGTACCTATCTGTGGTCGTTTGGCGATGGTGATGTGAGTACCGATTCAGCACCGGCACACCTGTATGCTATGGCCGGTCAATATACGGTATGTCTTACACAGATGGCTGGGGAAAAAAGGTATACGGCATGCAAACCGGTAACGGTAGGCCTTGGGGATTATCCGCTATCGTTCTCATATCTTATTAAAGGAAATCAAAATGTTATGTTTTCTGCTTTTGGGGCGTCGGATCCCGATGATGTGGAATGGAATTTTGGCGATGGTACAACCTCAGCTGAAAGGGTGCCCGTGCACCGGTATCGTTACGACAGCATTTATCTTGTGAGCCTGAAAGCCCGTTGGGGAAGCAGAAGTGAGGTAGTATATCAGATTCTGAATCTGACGGCAGACCCATCGAAGCTTACTGCGCGCTTTGCTATTCCTAACAGCCAATTAAAGGCAGGTTCGAAGCGTGTTCGCTACCGTGGGGCTCTCTCGGGCGATGTTTCACGTATACGTTTTGAATGGGATTTTGGCGATGGCAATAAGGATACCATCAATATCGACCCTGCCAATAATTATACAGCCGATAGTACCTATACTGTATGTCTGAAGGTATTCAACGATCTGACCAACGATTCCGATATGTATTGCCAGCAGGTAAAGGTAGGTAACGTGGCAGTAGTTTATCCGGCACGGCCGAAAACGATGTGGGTTAATCAACACAACGGCTACATTAGGCTGAGTTGTGATTTCCGTACAGCCGATCGTGTACGTATCGAATTGATTGATATGGACGGACGTAAGATTCGCAATATATATGCGGGAGAGGTTATCCATGGCCGGCAAACCTATGAATTTAATTGTAAACAAGGGGTTTATCTGATTCGTCTTTTAGGGGTAAACCACGCAGACATTCAAAAGCTAGTTGTTTTCTGACATGAAATCAATAGGGTTGATCATAGCGTCACAGTTTTTTTGCCTTTTGCTGCAGGCTTTGCCGACAGCTGTTTTCGATGGATTTCCGGTACCCGATACTTTACGGGCAAAAATCTATTCGGCAAAAGATGACCGAGGGAAAGTTGATGCTTTGAATGATGTATGTTATTATCTTGCCGACAAAATGCCACACCGGGTACTGCCGATAGCCCGTAAATTGGTCTATTGGGCCGATTCGTTGCAGTATCCTAAAGGTTTATTTGATGCTACCAATAATTTGGGCATACTGTTTTATCGCACCTCGCAATATACTCAAGCCATAGCGTGTTTTGATGGGTGTTTAGGTATAGCAGATCAAATGAGCGATGTCGGCAGAAGGGCTGCAGTGCTAAGTAACATGGGGCTGGTCTATGCCGAATTGTCGCAATACCAGAAAGCTATTGATTTTCACCAGCAGGCATTGAGGATTCGCGAAAAAAGAAAAGATACGCTGGCTATTGCTTTGACATTCAACAATCTGGGAATGACTTATCATGCCCGGGGCGACTGGAACGTTGCGCTGAACTATTATCAGAAGGCTATCCGAATGCTTGAGAATACACGCTATAGCTATGCGCTGGCAAATACCTTCAACAATGTGGGCCAACTCTTTTTTACCTGTTATCACGATACGGCTACATGGGCAGCCGATAGTGCCGAACTGTATTTTATGAAGGCCTATACACGCTTCTCTGCCGATGATAATCGTATCGGGGTAATTAAAACCTTGATTAACTTAGGGAATACCTATGCTACCTCGGGTAATACTGAGAAAGCAATCGATGCCTACCGGGCAGCCCTCAACCAGCAACGACACATTGCCGATTCGGCGGGTATTGCTCTTACCCTCTTTAATATGGGAACGCTTTTCGACGAAACAGGCGATCCCAAACGGGCAGTCAATTATCTTCTGGAAAGTCTTAAAATAGCAAAAGCATATAATCTTAGCGAACTCTGCCGGGACCTCTACGAACAACTGTTTTATCTTGCCCGCAGAGACAATAATTATCAATTGGCCTCCCTTTATGCAGCCAATTTTCTGTCAATAAACGACAGCCTCAGCGAACTCTCAAAAAAATTGCTGATCGAACAATTTCAGGGAAAATATAATTTTCAGGAAATTGAAAATGAAAAATTAAACGCCAAAACCCAGCAATGGAAGCTTATTGGCCAGATTGCTATAGGTTTGGTGATCTTTTTGGGTATTGGATTGGTTTGGCTGTTAATACGGCAAAAAAAATAGCTGTAATCTCCGTTTACAAATATTTTTCGACCAATTGCCGCGAAATTCCTTGCTGAACCCACTCCGAAGTTATTCCCATACTGCTGACATCAGCAATATTTCGATGTTCATCGTCAAAGAAAACCATTTGGCTGTAAGGGATTCCGGATTTTTGCTGTATGTTTTGTAGGTGGAAAATTTTTCGGTCAGGAAATATTTCCTCATAATCAAACCATTGCCGTAATTCAAACAGTTCCAGAATCTGTCTTGCCCAGCCGGGTTGTTCGGTACGTGAGGCGATGGCAATCTGTCGGTCCTTTTGTCGGAGCAGACGGATAATATCCCATACGTCGGGATATAACTGAATTATGCGGTTTTGGGCATCTTTTACGTAACCATTGACCCGACGGTAGGGTGGATTAGTACAGTCGCACCACAGCCCTCCGGCGTCCCACAAGGTAAAATCGAGATCAAAAACAAAAAGTTGTTTTGACATGGGTAAGCTCACTTATTGCGAGAAGAAAAAGTCGTTAAGCTCATAAATATCATCGGTGGTAAGATCTGATTCGAAGTCAAAAAAGTCATCGATGGCTTTCAGTACTTCATCGAACGACAAATAACCGTCGCCATCGAGGTCGAGTTTTTTTAATTTGTCGGGGATTTCGGTATAATGGCCTCGCCGACCGCCCGATCCAAGGTCATTCATTGTTTGCAGGAAAGCTTCAACCTGATTACGGGGGATGGCTTCCTGCGCAATAACCTGCAGGGCCAACGTATCAGGTATTTCAACTCCGTCACGGTCAACAACGGCACCTTCAGGCGTGTAGAGCTGCTTATCAAGGTAGTCGGGTACACCGTCGCCATCGGTGTCAAAGGGACAACCAGCAGTATCCACTTCTACGCCAAGGGGGGTATGTAGACAGCGATCGTTAATATCAAACACTCCGTCGCCGTCCTCATCGCCAATCAGGTCGTAGTCAAAGTTTTCCAGTTCAAGTAGCAATCGGTTGATACGGATGGTTTTTGGGTCGGAAAACAGGTCGAAGTGTAAAGAGATATAGCTATATCCAAGATTATCGAACCTGTTCCGATTGGTTATGCCCAAAATGGGATTGGTGGGCGTGATGTTGTCGATATAGTCGGTAAAGTTGATATGATAGGAATAGCCCAATCTTACGCTGGTTCGGTTTGAAACATTATACTCAATGCCCACATCTATGGGAAGGGCCAGGGTGTACTTGTTGTATTGCCCCGAGGTATTGAGCGGACTGCTGCGAAGGTCGGTTTCGTAGTCATTGTCGGGTTGAACCAGATCCCCTCCACGTTCGTCTGCCTGGGGACGATTTCTGATGGTACCGTCGGTCCAGTAATAAAAGGGACCGTTTGTGTTGGTAAGATTGGCCTTTGTGTTGAAAGTGGTAAATTCCAGTCCCAACGATACAAAGGGACGGAATAGGCTTTTCTTGGGTATAAAGTGATCGAAATCGTAATGGGCATTGGCGCCGAACGATAGCAGGTCGGTTTGTATTCTGAAGTTACGCTCGGGATGTTGGTAGTCGCGCTGGATGACCGTCATCGACGAACCATTGCTACCGGGCAGGGTAAAAAGGGTATACAGGTTGAACTTAAAATGTTTATGTTGGTCGATGAAAGCATGCATGTTGGCACGGACAGCCAGGTTACCCATCAGGGGCGAGGTGGCATTATTGCGCAGGTCTCCAAAATAATTGAGATACCCTACACCAATACCTACCACGGGCATATACACCGGATTGACGTTTTCCACGTCTTCGATAAGCATTTTTTCCCAATCGAGTTCCTGTGCTTTCAGACCGTAAAAGCCAAGTATTCCGATGAATAAGCCCGTTATCCTTAAGTATATTTTCATGCGTTTATCTGTACCATTTCTGGTTGGTAATCATAAGTGCCTCCTGAACGGTAATTCGTTGACCATTGTTGTAGGCAGCAACGAAAGCATCACTGATAGGGGTAGTGTTCCAGATGTGTACCCTGTAGTCACGCGCCTGTTTGTATTCCGTAAAAGTACCTATAGAATATTTTCGCCATCCTTCATGAATTTCTGCCCGTACTTCGTCGGTAATTTTATAACGACGGAAGTAGCGTTTAATATCTATAGGCCGATGTCCTGCAGCAATTTGTATCCTGTAGTATACTCCTTCCTGGGGTTCAAGCAGGTAGGCCGGGTCAATTTCTTTGATCAGCTGTTCGTTGGTGATGCGTTTCCGGGGACTACCAGCTTCCTTTTGTTGCGGTTGAGCAGCAGGTTCTGCTGTCGGTGCAGGCTCTTCGGTCTTTCGGGCCAGTAATTCCTCGACCGGTATCTTAACCGGTGAAGCTTTCATTTCCTCTATCAGTTTTCGTACATCATCGGCCGACAGCGAGGCAAGATCCATATCTTTCTCAACAATGTCTTTTACAATCGTCTTTTCGTCGACAACGTACGAAAATTGGCCTTTGATCGCGGGTGCAGTTGCGCTTGCCGATGAGGGGATGAGCCTATACGAGACAATAAAATATGGGGCTTGAGGAAGATTCATCCACAAAAATTTGGCCTGTCCGTTTTTAAAAACAAAAATACCCTCCTTGCTGTCGATGTTTACTGCTGTGTAGCCTGCCGGAATCTTTTCTTCAATTTTGGCAAATTTCTGGGCACTCTCTTTGTAAACCAGTAGGTTAACAACATAGCTGTTGTCTGGTTCACCCGACGGCATAGGCTTTTGCCTGATGCAGGCGACGGGTATGTCCGATACCGGAGTGATTTCAGGCACTACTTTTTCCTTAAAATCTTTGATGTCGACAATGAGGGATGGGTCGATATTGGGATTGGGCAGAATCTGCACATTTACCGGGTCGCCCTCAATGCTGATGCGTTCGTTGTCTGCTATGTAAGAAAATTTGCCCACTAAGTCAAAGTTGCCTTTCAATCGCTGATCGACTTTAATGGTATAAGTGATTGTGAGGGTATCCGATTCCGGCAGTTTAAGCCATATCAGCCTTACACGGTTGTCTTTAAAGGTAAAATCAGCATTTGCCGAATATCCTGATACAGCTTTTAATCCAGCTGGTAACTCCTGCACAAGTCTCGAAAAACTTTGTAGATTACCCTTATGGAGCGTAACTTTTACCTGAAATTCATCGCCTGCTGTAACGGTTGCAGGGGCCTGAATTTGCATGCTTACTTCGTCGCCCCCCTGCCACAAACCCATAAACAGGCTTACAAACAGGTAAAAATATATGGCTAAACCTTTCATGTACTTATTTTTAACAGTTATTATCTGTCAATAAACCGAACGGTTTCAGACAATAAAACTAATAAATTCATTTTTAATTACCCAAAATAATTATCCATACAAATTCACATTACTTTACTGCATGCCTTGCAACGCTTTGCATGAAGCCTGTCTAACAAAATGCATGACAAATTTAATCATTTATAAATGATATAGAGTAACTTGTTCAAAATTCAGGGATATTTTTTTGTTTTTCGTTATAACAGCATTCCAAATAACATCACGTTTTAATTTGTGTTTCTTCAATGATAATTGCTCTAAAGGTGTATATTTCAGCATTTTTCCATCCTTCCCATCCTATTCCGGCTTTGTCGCGGGCACAATGTCCCAGAAATTCTTCTTTGGTCCAATGCATCTGGGTGGCAACCTGAGGTAAAAATGTGCCACTGTGCATGCCCTTTTTTATCAGTATACCATCTCTTCCCAACTCAATTTCATCGATATTTTGAATTTTACGCAACGGGGTTAGAACCGAAATTTCTATTTCGATGTGTTCAAGTTCTTCGGGAGTCACCGGGTCGAAACGGTAATCGTGGGCAGCCGACGAAATAGTCAAATCGCGTATGGTCAGATAAAGCGGATGTCGTGGCTGAAATGTTCCGATACAGCCCCTCAGTTTACCTGCTTTACGCAGCGTGACAAATGCGCTTCTTTTTTGTTGCAGCTCAGGTGTGATAAGCGAAGGAGGGATGTTGTATCGAACATGTTCCAGCACAAACTTTTCCAGGGTATTGCGTGCAATGATCAGTAAATTGTTTTTGTCGGCTGAGTTGAGTAGAATTTCTTCCTCCTTGTGGATGTGAGGATTTTCAGGCGTTTTATTTTTATAGACAGCAATGGCATGATATCCAACAACTTTATTTTTTTCCCCGAAGGGACTGTCGCCGGAATTTTGATAGGCGATTTTTTTGATGGAGTATTGCGGGTTTCCATTGATCATGTACAGGAGTGTAAGTATAGCGGTCCACCCGCAGGCAGTAGTGGCAAGTCGAGGAATATGTCTGTTTTCAATTTCTTTTTTGGTAAGCAGGAAACGTTTGGGTAATCCGCTTACTATTGCATCGGCCATGGTATTGTCCGACATCACTGCGTCGTTGTATGCTGGATAGTGCGAAAAATCACTGCTAATGACAAAAAGATTGTTTTCATTGAGATAAGGCCGCAGAATATCTGCAAGCTTTTGAGGAATATTTTCCGATTCTCCTCCTACGATGATGGGGATAATGCTGAATGGTTGTTTTAGCCGGAATTGCAGGAAAGGGAGTATTACCTCCAGTGCATGTTCGTGTGCCTGTATTTCCGGGTTGTTGACAAAGAGTGCGTGTTGTTCCAGCAACTGTTTGGCCAACGGGTCGACCGGAACTTTTCCCAAGGGGGTTACATAATCCCCTTGCGTGTAGATTGAAGCCCCTTTGAACATGTGTGTATGACTTGATCCGATCAGAAAAATATGCTGATAAACCTTGTTTGGATCTATCTGGGCTATTGCGGCTGCCGCTACTTGACCCGAAAAAACATAACCTGCATGAGGGGCAATGACTGCTACTACAGGTTCAGACGATGGCAAAACCTGTGCCTGCTGAAACAAATCGTCAAGTAAGGTTTTCAGCCGGCTGGGGCTGGCGGGATAAAAAGTACCTGCTGCAACGGGAGCCCGATCCATGGGATTTATTTAAATGATCGTTTTATTAAACGATAGATTCAGACAAATTTACAAAAAAGTAGAATGGTAAGGTATGCTATGAAATAGATTTATATCTTTTGCCGGGCAGGCTTTTAACCAGTCCGGCAAACTCGAGATTGAGCAGTGCTGCCGATACTTTATGAATGGGTATGTTTGTTTCAAGACTGATCAGGTCGATGAGTATTTCGTCGTGATTGCGGATGGTATTTAGGATAATATTTTCTTCTTCACTCAGGTCGGTAAAAAGTTGGGTCTGGATGTAATGGGGAGGATTATTTTTTCTCCAGCCAAGAGCATTTTCGAGATCTTCAATGGAATTGAGGATACGGGCCTTGTTTTCAGCAATCAAGCGGTTGCATCCGCTGGAAAAAGGGTCGGTAATACGTCCAGGTACGGCAAATACTTCGCGGTTGTACGAATTGGCCAGTTCAGCGGTAATCAATGCGCCGCCTTTATCGGCCGATTCTATTACCAGTGTGGCATCGGCCAGTCCGGCAATAATCCTGTTTCGTCTTACAAACAGGCCCCGATCGATGGTGATTTGGCTATGGAATTCGGTAACCAATGCCCCCTGATTCACTATCTCGCGTGCATGAGGTGCATGTACCGCCGGATATATCATGTTGAGTCCATGTCCCAGTACAGCTACTGTCTCGAGCTTATATCTGAGGGCTGCCCGGTGGGCTGCAATATCAATCCCATAGGCAAGTCCACTTACTACAAGTACTTTGTGATTACGATCGGTTAGTTGCTGTATAATTTGCTCACAACACATTTTACCATATTCGGTGGCACTTCGGGTGCCTACCATACTTATCACTTTTTCCTGATGCAAATCGGATATACCCTTAATATACAGAACTATAGGTGAATCGGCGCATTGTTTTAGTCGTAACGGATATTCCTCATCGAGGTAAAATAGCGTCCGGATTTGATTTTTTTGGATAAAATTGAGTTCTTTCTCTGCAAGCTTCAGCGTGTCAGCTTTTTGAATCTGAACTACCATATTCTCGCTGATGCCCGGAATTTTCAGGAGGTTTTTCTTTTTCTCACGAAATACTTCTTCTATTCCGCCTGTATAGGCTATCATTTTCTTTGCATTGATACTTCCTACGCCCTCAATCATCGAAAGCGCAATGGCGTATAAATGGTGATTGGGTGTCATACTTTCCGGGGAATAGCATTCAGCATTAATGTCAATTGTTCAATCTGTCGTTTGTTTAAGGCCGCAAGAGATACGGGCGGATATTTGGCTCGCTTGCCCTGTATGCGTTGGTATAGTACAAGTTCCTTTCTTAACCCTAAGAACCTGGATGTTATTTTGTAACATTCGTAGCTATCCAATGGGATTTCAATGGCATTATGCGACTTTGAAAATGGTCGTAATGAATAATATCGTACGGTAAGTTTGTTGCCATCGATCGAGACCTGAACAAAATTAAGATTAAGCATGAACCGGAAAAAGTAATACCCCAGATAGATAAAAATAATCAGGAATGCAAAAATATTCCTTGAAATACCCAGAATGGGCTGGTCGAACCACTCGGAAAGCAGGACGAATGGAAGCACGATAGCTACCGCAATGGTATAGATATACATCCTTTTCCTGTTTCTTAGCACATAATTAGCATTGTCGACTTCCATACGTTACTGATTTTTGGGCAAATTACAAAAAATAACCGTTTATTCAGCAATTTCTTCAATATGATACCCCAAAATCTTTATGTCGTTCCAGAAGTTAGGGTACGACTTGGCTACTACTTTGGGATTATCGATTCGGACAGGTGTACCTTTGATGGCCACAGGTGCAAAGGCCATAGCCATGCGGTGGTCGTTGTAAGTTGAAATTACGATGGGTTCGTTCGGAATGTTTTTTATTGTGCCGTCCCATTCGAGGGTGCCGTCATCGGAATAATGGAGTATTGCGCCAAACTTTTTTAATTCGTTTTGAAGAGCCAGAATTCGGTCGGTTTCTTTGATTCTGAGACTTTGCGTGCCCTGAAACCGAAACGGTACTCCCAGCATAACACAGGTTACGGCTACGGTTTGTACCAGATCGGGATTATTGATGAAATCGTAATCGAAACGTGTTGGGGGATTTCCTTTTTTCCGGATGATTATTCCCTCGTCGGTAAATGAGGTTTCTATTCCTAAATGATGGAAAATTTCGGCACAACGGGCATCGCCCTGCACGCTGTTTTGTTGAAGGGTAAGTACCTGTATTTCGGCGTCTTCGGCCAATGCGGCGGCCTCGTACCAATAGGAAACCCCGCTCCAGTCGCCCTCAACAAATATGTCATGTGACCGATACGATTGGGGTTTAACCCTTAGCCGACGTTCGTTTTTCTCTACCTTAACCCCTGCTTGTTCCATGATTTTTACGGTCATCTGAATGTAATCCGACGAGATGACTTGATTTTCCAATTCCAGATCAAGACCATTTCTATAAGTAGGTGCTACCATCAACAGGGCGCTGATAAATTGGCTGCTTATGCTTCCGTCAATTTTTACATGTCCGCCTTCGAGGCGCCGGCCACGAATGTACAGGGGAGGAAACCCCTCTTTTTCAAGGTACTTGATTTCGGCTCCCAACTCCTGTAAGGCTTTTACTAGGTTCCCTATGGGACGTTGTTTCATGCGTTCTGATCCTGTAAGCACTACATCTCTGTCGGAATTGGCAAAATACGCAGTAAGAAAACGCATGGCCGTTCCTGCATGACCTATATCAACCACAGCCTGACGACTTTCAAGTGCTTGCTGAAGTACACGCGTATCTTCACTTTCGGACAGATTTATAATCTGAAAAGGCTTTTCACTCAAAGCCCGAATGATTAGAAGCCGGTTGCTGATACTCTTTGATGAGGCTACTTTCAATTCCCCCCGAAGCTTTTTACTGGGTTTCAAAACTATGTATTGCATCCGTAAATTTTTTAATTATTTGATTTATAAATCGTTTATCGAATTAATCTGGCCTATCAAACTTCTGACGGCATTTTATGCTTATCAGTCAACATTTCCGTTTCGTGCTGAATCGTTTTGACAAATTTAACGTTTTAGTCAGATTTGTTGGTAGTAAAATGTTTTTGCCTCATTTTTTGGAATTAAGTTGTAGCAAATGGTAGGTAAAATTCCAGTTGAGATGCACCAGAAAATTATAATCCATTCGTTCTTCTGCCGGTAAATAGAAGCTTTCAAACGCTGCTTCAAGTTGCAACCCCGTGGCTATGGGAGCTCGGTAGCTCAGTTTGTTTACCAGTACATCATGGTTACTTATTGTTAGATTATTGTCGTAGGTCGAGATTTGGGTAAAAATTTTTTCTCCTTTAGGGGCAATAAAATTATGCCCGTCCCACCACCAGGCTTCCCAAACTACATGATTATTCGAAAGTTTCAAAACAGGATAGATTGCCCATCCCTCCGAAAATGGCTGTGAGGGATGGCTGGTGAGCTTCCGATAGAGGAAATAATTGGGATTTAATTCGATGGTCAGCCGATTGATCTGCCACAACAGGCTGATACCGCTACCAACATTTACCAGGGTCTCGATGGGTTGTTTGGGTCGTACAAGCTGTCCGCCCCTATGGGTAATGATTAGGTAAATGGGGAGTTGTATCTGAAAACGTTCATTATTCAGCAGGGTTATGCGGCTGCCGTTGCCGGCCGAAATAAGTTCCTGTACCGTATCGCCGTAAAACGAAAAACGATCCCACGATAGCCATGTATCGGAGTAGATCCGGGATGCCGTAAGCTGAATTAAAGCTCCATTGTCGACCCGGTGCAGGTAGAATCGTTCGGGATCAAGCAGGGGATCTGGTATTCCATGTTGACTGTAAGGCAGGCTACCCATGGTAAGCGAAATGTTAGGAGTAAAGGCATGACGAATGCTTAATATTGGCTCGGTATTGTAAAATCCATCTTTCCCGAAGAAACGCACTGTGCTTAAGCCGGCACGTATGCTGGTACGGTTGCCAATAGTATACTCCAATGTGGGTTCGGCCCAAAAGCCAATAAGCGTGTAGCCTTCTACCATCCGGTTGAAGTATTCATTGTCCTTCACAAAATTAGAGGTGCTGATGTTCAGACTTAATTTGCCTGCGGAGGTGTCGTTGGTTATTGCAAGCAGGGTATCTTCGGTGTTTTCTCTGATGCTTTGGGCACGGATAGCAATCCCATGGGCCAGATAAATGAAAAACAAAAGTGTGATAGATTTTCGCATAAAAATCATTTTTATAAATGCATGAGAATGTTAGTCAGAACCATTGAAAAAGCGGAACGTGAGTACAAAAATTCCGATTGCTGCATTTCGACAGGCAACTCCTGCAGTCGGTTCTTCAGCCGTCCATTAAGTTCACGGTTTATTTCGGCAAAAGCCATGTCAATCCATACTTCCAGCAGAGGATTATTATTGACGCTTTTAATGGAATGTAAAAGGTCTTCTCCCTTTCTGATCAAAACCAAGAAATGCGACAACTGTTCGGACGAAAAGCCGGAAAGTCCATTGATTTCATCCACTAATTGCTGTAGTTCGCTTTTATATAACATTGATATATTTTTTTTTCGGTAAAAATAATACATCAAAAAACATCCGAAATGTAAATATTTTTTTCGGGTTATTTTTTGTAATGAAAAACCCATTGTATTTTTGAAGTCAAAATTGAAAAACGACAGCATGTTACGTTACCGGCGAATTTTATTAAAATTGAGTGGCGAATCGCTCATGGGTGATCAGGGTTATGGGATTGACCCAGTTCAGTTAAAGGCATATTGTGAACAGATTCTCGAGGTGAACCAGATGGGGGTTGAGGTGGGAATTGTCATAGGGGGAGGGAACATTTTCCGTGGCCTAAAAGGGGTCGATAAGGGTTTCGACCGTGTTAAAGGAGACACCATGGGTATGTTGGCGACGGTAATCAATAGCCTTGCGTTGGAGTCGATGTTTGAAACTCTGGGCGGCAAGGCCTGTGTGCTAACTGCCATTGAAATGGGACCTGTGGGTGAACGTTTTTCGAAAACACGAGCCATGGATCTGCTGCGGGCGGGTTACATCGTCATTTGCAGCGGTGGTACCGGTAATCCTTTTTTTACCACCGATACGGCGGCTGTTTTAAGAGCTGTGGAAATTGAGGCCGATGTCATGCTTAAAGGTACTCGCGTCGACGGAATCTATTCTGCCGACCCAGAGAAAAATCCCGATGCCATCCGTTACGAAGAAATTACCTATGACGAAGCATTGGCAAAAAATCTCAATGTAATGGACCTGACCGCATTTGCCTTGAGTAAGGACAACAAATTGCCCATAGTGGTGTTCGATATGAACAAAAAAGGAAACCTGAAAAAGGTTATTTCAGGAGAGAATATTGGTACTCTTGTAAAAATTTAATAAAATTTGTAACTTTAAAATATATTGCGACCTATGGTAGAAGATATAAAATTGTACATGGATGATGCTAAAGAACGTATGCAGAAAGCATTGGCACATCTCGAAAATGAGCTGGTAAAAATTCGGGCAGGTAAAGCAAGTCCGGCTATGCTCGAAACTGTAACGGTGGAATATTATGGGGCTAAGGTCCCCCTGAATCAGGTGGCCAATATCAATACCGCCGATGCTCGTTCGCTGGTGATTCAACCATGGGAGAAGAAAATGATTGATGTAATCGAAAAAGCTATTTTTGCAGCCAACCTGGGATTAACTCCCATCAACAACGGCGAAGTTATCCGGATCAATATTCCACCTTTGACTGAAGAAAGAAGGCTTACTCTGGTAAAACAGGTTAAACACGAGGGTGAAATAGCAAAGGTAAGCATTCGCAATATCCGCAGGGAAACCATTGAGGAAATCAAAAAACTCCAGAAACAAGGCGTAGCTGAGGATGAAATAAAGCATGCCGAGGAAGAAATGCAAAAAATGACCGATAATTTTTCCAAAAAAGTGGATGAAATTTTGCATCATAAGGAAACTGAGATAATGGCTGTTTAGTCGAATAGGCAAGTGATATGGAATATCCAGATTTTGGCCGACATACGATATTGATTGTTGAGGATGATCCGGTAAGCACGCTTTTCCTTAAAGATGTTCTCGAGGATACGGGGGCAAAAGTGCTTGATGTAGCCAATGCTTCCGATGCCATTTTTGCTGTCCATCAGAATAATGATATCGACGTTGTTCTGATGGATATCCAGCTGCCCGATATGAGTGGCTGGCAGGCAACCCGCATTATCAAAAAAGTTAAAAAAAACCTTCCCATTATTTTCCAATCGGCTTATGCTTTCGATGCTTATGTTAAAAAAAGTTTCGAAGCAGGGGGTGACTTTTTTATTGCCAAGCCCATAAATACCGAACAGCTTTTTGATTACATCCGACAAGCCATAGAAAAATATAAAACGCAGGGATAAATTTAGTTGGCTTAAAATTGTTATAAGTCAGAAATTTATTGTATGTTTGTATATTATTTCCGAATTCAAATGCGGGTTATTGTTCGGAACTGGTGGGGTGAAATAAAATTTGAGGTATGAAAAAACTTTTACTTTTATCAATCGGTCTGGTGCTTGCATTACAGTTATTGCAAGGTCAGCAAGTGGTTAATGGTTTGCATTTCGATGGCGCCAACGATTATGTTTCGCTGGGAAGTTCATCTTTGCTTAAACCAACGGATGCATTTACGGTTGAGATGTGGGTGAAAGCCGATAACTGGGCGTCTGCAGGAACCCAGTATCTGATGGTTAGTTCGGCCGATAGTGGCTATTATATATTGTTGTCCAACGGAACTCTTGAGGCTGGAGCATTCCGCAACGGTAGTTATGGTATCGTCAGCTATAATGTGAGTTCCTATATCGGCTGGCATCATGTGGCAGTAATTTATGACGGGCAGAGTCTCTACCTGTATACCGATGGTTCTTTACGGTCGAGCGATAATGCAGGAAGTACCTATAGCATCGATTACGATGACGACCCGGTGATTCTGGGGGCACAGGTCGGCGGTACCAATTTCTTTGCTGGTGTTCTGGACGAAATACGCATTTGGTCTATTACCCGCTTTATCAGTTCGATCTCTACTATTACTGAAGTTTTGCCAACCAGCAGTGGATTGGTTGCCTACTATCGCTGTAATCAGGGCATAGCAGGGGGTGATAATTCCGCCATCACTTCGATCAACGACCTTACGACCAATGCGCTGCACGGTATGCTTAATAATTTTGCCCTTAATGGCAGCAGTTCAAATTTTGTCGTTGGGAAAGCATTGCGGCCTGCAAATCAGTCAGCCAATATTACCTTTACCAACAATCAATCCAACCAGATAAGTTTCTCGTGGACGCGCCCCGGCAGCAACAAAGGTGGCAATGGAGTAAAGGTTTTTGCAAAGGCCGGTGCCACTTCGGGTAGCGCAGTGCCTTCCGATGGAGTTAATTATACGGCTAATGCTACCTTTGGGTCGGGCAGCCAGATTGGAACCAGCGGTTGGTATTGCATTTACGATGGTACAGGCACCAGCGCTACAGTCACGGGGCTGTCGCCGGGGACTGCCTATCGTTTTCATGTGACAGAATATCAGTCCTCCGGCAGTGAAATCAGATATATTTCCTCGTCGGTGACAAATAATCCCAAGACTTCCTATACTCTTTTCAATGCGCCTACTGTTCAGGCCTCAAATGTCAACTTTACTAATCTCAATGGTTCTTCGTTCCAGATTAACTGGACACGGGGTAATGGCAGCAACTGCATTGTATTCGTTGCCGAAACTACCACGGGCACGGCTTCGCCGGTTGATCAAACTACTTATACTGCCAACAGTATTTTTGGTTCCGGATCGCAGATTGGGTCTACGGGTTGGTATTGCGTGTATAAGGGCACTGGTACCTCGGTGACCGTTACAGGCCTTACTCCCGGACATACTTACCGTGCTATGGTGATTGAGTATAATGGGGTAACAGGCTTTGAGTCATACCTTACCACTACTGCTACAAATAATCCCAACAACCAGATGGCCGATTATACTGCCCCTGCAACGCAGGCTTCGCAGATAACTTTCCCTTCGGTCAATGAGAACTCATTTCAGGTCAGTTGGACAGCAGGCAGCGGATCAGCATCTGTCGTATTTGTTAAACAAACCACCAGCGGTACTGCTGCGCCTTCTGACAATACTACCTATGCTGCAAACAGTGTTTTTGGCAGTGGTGATCAGATTGGGTCTACCGGCTGGTATTGCGTGTATAATGGATCAGGTACATCCGTCACCGTTACGGGTCTTACCGTTGGCCAAACCTACCGGGTGATGGTATGCAGCTACAATGGTAGCGGGGGGCTTGAAAAATATAACACCGCTACGGCTACCAACAATCCTGCCAATCAAACTACCGATTATCAGACACCTTCAACACAGGCTACCAATATAACTACCTCTGCTGTAACTGCCAATAGTTATACTGTCTCATGGACACAGGGTAATGGAAGCGCCAGAGCGGTATTCATGTATCAGGGAACAACGGGCACGGCAGCTCCTGTGGATAATACTACTTATACGGCAAATGCTACCTTCGGAGCAGGGGATCAGATTGGCACCAGCGGCTGGTACTGCGTGTATAATGGCAGTGGAAATAGTGTAAGTGTTAACGGGCTCAGTCCGGCTACCACTTACCGCATCATGGTGTGCGAGTACAACGGAACTGCGGGGATGGAAAAATACCAGACGGCCTCAGCTTCCAATAATCCTGTGAATGCTGCTACCGACTATGCAGCTCCAACTACACAGTCAACAAATCTTGTATTTGCAGATATCTCAAGCACCGCAACATCAATTTATGTAACCAGGGGCAACGGACAAAAGGTAGCTATATTTGTTAGCCAGGGGACAACGGGCACGGCTACTCCGGTGAATAATACTACGTACACGGCTAATGCTGCCTTTGGTAGTGGCGATCAGATTGGTTCAACGGGCTGGTACTGTGTTTACAATGGTACTGGCAACTATGTGTACGTAACCAATCTTCAACCGGCAACGACTTACCGGGTTATCGCCTGTGAATACAATGGCACGCCGGGTTCGGAAAAATACAATACGAGTACAGCTACTAATAATCCGGCTAATGTAGAAACTGAACCTGAACCTCCTACTGTTCAGGCCAGCAACATCAGTTTTTCCGGTATTACCTCCAGCAGCGTCACAGCATCGTGGACGCGGGGCAATGGACAATATTGTGCAGCTTTTATTTACTTTGGTTCAACGGGCACGGCTGCTCCAGTCGAAAATACTACCTATTCAGCTAATAGCACCTATGGCAGTGGTAGCCAGATAGGTAGTAGTGGCTGGTACTGCGTGTACAACGGTACAGGCAATAGCGTAACCATCAGCGGCTTGTCCGCTAATCAGACCTACCGGCTTATGGTTGTTGAATATAATGGCAGTGCTGGACATGAAAAATATAATGCTGGTACGGCAACGGCTAATCCTGCTAATGTTACTACCAGTTTTGCCGGTCCTACTACACAGGCATCTAATATTGCCTTTTCAGGGGTAACTTCTGGCAGCTTTAACATTAGCTGGACGCGAGGCAATGGCGCTGCTTGTGTTGTATTTGCCAAAGTGGGCGCATCGGGAAATGCCTTGCCTGTCGATGGTACTACATACACCGCTAATTCCGTATTTGGTTCAGGTTCACAAATAGGATTTTCGGGTTGGTACTGTATCTATAAAGGTACGGGTAATAGTATAACCCTTACCGGTTTGTCGCCTAATACCAGTTATATAATCATGGTATGTGAATATAACGGTACCGCTGGTAGCGAACAGTATAACTCCAATACGGCTACAAACAACCCGCGTAGCCAGACTACCGATTACGCTCCACCTTCGACACAGGCTTCCAATATTCAGTTTTCGAATGTAACTTCGAACAGCTTTACGATAGCATGGACAAATGGGAATGGCAGTAGCCGTGCAGTGTTTATCAAGGCAGGTAGCGATGGTACTGTTGCTCCGGTCGACAATACTACCTATTATGCAAACACTATGTTTGGTAATGGTACCCAAATCGGTACTTCGGGTTGGTATTGTGTATATAATGGTAATGGCAGTGCTGTCACTGTCACAGGTTTGAGTTCAGTAACTACCTATCGGGTAATGGTATGCGAATACAATGGTACCAGCGGAAAGCAAAAATACAATACCTCCACGGCTGCAAATAATCCGAATAACCAGACAACTTCGTCGCCGGCTACTTTTACACAGGCAAGCAATGTTGTCTTCTCCGGTATTTCGAATACTTCGTTTACTCTTAGCTGGACACGCGGTAACGGCTCGGCCTGTGCCGTTTTTGTTAAAAATGGGGGCAGTGGATCTCCGGTACCTGTAGACAATACCACCTATACGGCCAATACCACCTTTGGCAGTGGCAGTCAGATTGGCACCTCGGGTTGGTATTGTGTGTATAATGGCACGGGTACTACGGTGACGGTTTCGGGACTGAGTTCGGCCTCCATCTATCGGGTAATGGTTTGCGAATATTTGGGTTCATCGGGGAGTGAACAATATAATGTAAGCACCAATACCACTAATCCTACTACCAACGTGACCACCCCCTCTACTACATGGTCGGGCAGCTGGAGCAATGGCACGCCCGATGCTAATACGGCAGCAGTTATCGCAGCTAATCTGACTACTGCTTCGAATATGAGCTGTAAAACGTTGTACATTAAAAATAATGTTACGCTGCAGGTTCAGGCCGGAACCCAGTTAACCGTTACGGCCGATCTGGTGAATGATGGCAGCCTGATTCTGCTTTCGCCCAATGATATGACGCCTGCTGGTTCGCTTATCACTTATGGCAATATTTACAACAATAAAACCATGTCGGCCCAGCGATATATTACGCCGGGAACCCTTGCTGCAGATAATTATGTATGGCACTTCCTGAGTTCGCCTGTGGCTGATTTTACGGTCGAAAAGACCTTTGCAGGCGACTACGTTTATCGTCTTGTGGAAAGCACGAACAGCTGGCAAGCTCTTAAAACCGGCGATTTCGTTACAACGGGTGCCGGCTACATGGTTAAAACCACGAAGACAGGAGGTAAAACGCTGGTATATAACGGAACCTTCAATAATGGTTCTATTAGTCTTGCCCTTACCAATACAGGCGGAACAGCCGACAATGGGTATAATCTGGTGGGCAACCCCTATCCTTCGGCTATTGATTGGAATGCTGCATCGGGTTGGACCAAAACCAATATCTCTACTACCATATGGATATGGAATCCTTCGGCCAATAATTATGCTACCTGGAATGGTTTTGTTGGCGTCAATGGGGGAAGCCGTTATATTCCCGCAATGCAGGGATTCATTGTTAAGGTTAATGATGGACAGACCAGTGGTACACTGGGTATGACCAACAGCGTTCGGGTACACAGCAGCCAGTCGATCATGCGGAAGAAGTCTGATGATAATCTAAATCTTATCCGTCTGGTAGGTATTGATGCAAACAATAATTCTGACGAAATGGCCGTCTTCAGAGCACATCCACAATACAGCTCTGAAAAATTCTTCAGCATGGATCCCAATATGCCACAGCTTTTTGCCCGAACCGATTCGCTAAATTATGCTATAGTAGCCGTTGACAGCAGTTCCACTGCCGCAAGAGTGGCAGTGGGATATATTGCACCACTGGCAGGTAATTACCAGCTGAAAGTTTCGGAATTTACCTTCGATACCATGGCTTATCGCGTATCCTTGTCCCAGCGTTCGACAGGGCAGACTTATCCGGTACGTTTGCTGCAAAATATCGATCTGGCCGTTGATCATGCTGATACTTTGTGGTTTGACCTTATCATAGAGAAAAAAGGCAACACTGTCCCCTCTCCGACGCAGGAGAAGACAACCACCATTCAGGCGTGGTCGTATGGAAAGACTATATTTGTCGACATACCCTCCGACCAAAAGGCTACTATTGAAATATTCAACATGATTGGATCGAAGTTGGTTGCTAAAAATATATACCAGCGAGGTCGTTACAGTTTTGAAATGAATCAGAATGGAATATATTTGGTTAAAATTTCAAGCGGACGGGTGCAAGTGGTTAAAAAAGTATTTGTTAAGAAATAGGGAGTGATGCTTCGAAAGTTAGTAGATAGGTTGAGATACACAGGTTATTTAGTTTTATTTCTGCTGTTCCTGGGTTTGGGAAATGAGTATTTATATTCGCAGGGAAGCGGAGGTCCGCAGGCTTTGCCTAATGCATTTGCGGGTGGTCCACCACCACCACCGGGTGGAGGAGGTGGCGGAAATCCCGTTCAGGAAGTTCCGCTCGATAGCGATGCCCTTTTTGTACTGGTTATTGCAGGCGTAACCTATCTGGTGTTTCATCATCGTAGAAAATGGTTGATCCAGAAAAATATAACCTCAAACTATGGCCGATGAAAATGCTTCGGTGAAACTTTCCCTCAGGGTTTATTTTTCCTCGTTGGTTGCATTTATTCTGGCATTTTTAATCATTTATCTTCCTGCGCAGGTGCTGGTTCATACGGTTGCCTCGTTTTTTAATATTCCCACTCGTTTTCATCGTTTTCAGCTTATTTTTCCTATACTCGACCATTCTTTTCTCTGGACTCAGCTATCGGTTTCGTGTATTTATTCGGCCACACCATTGGTAGCGTTGATTACATTTGTGGTGGCGAGGATTGTTTTTTTCCGCAAACATATGACTCTTTCTTTTCCGGCTAATCTACTGCTTATCTGGCTCAGTGCGCTGGGAATTCATTTTTTCTTCGGTGCCTTGCTGGTGGGCATTCCCCTGGTACGGGATTTTGGCTATGTGCCCGATTGGTTGTATTTTCCCGAATGGATACGTAATGCTTTGATAATTTTTTCGGCCATCGTGCTTTTAGTAAATGGCGTAGTAGTGCGCCGCCAAGTGGAGGCCCTGATGTATTCCGAAAAACAGCAGCAACGTCCCTATTATTCGTTTCTTTTTAAATGGTATGCCATTTTTTCGCCGGCGATCACTTGGATTTTTTTGTTTATCCTGTTGGGTTTCCCTAACAATACCCTGTATATGCGGCTTTTTTGGCTTATTTTTTTATTGCAACTTGTGGCTGTTTTTCCTTTCCGTTTCATCTATGCGCCACTGTTGTACAGTGAAACAAGTGTAAAAATTTCGGGCAAAAATGTAATATTCGTATTAATTTTATTTCTGCTACTGGTGCTTTGGCGTACTGTACATTTGAAGATTTTTCCCTTGCCGCTGGTGCCATAGTTGGCGGTAAACAAGTCTTGAGAGTAAAAGTATTATTATAAACCTTGTTCCATGAATGGATTTGAGAATCTTCGCCAGCTATACCGTCAATATGTGCCGTTGAGTCATTATGTTTTGTTGTTGATTTTGCTGTTGCCGGTGTATCCGGTTTTGCGGCACAGTCTCACTGCGGGTAATTCTGTTTTCGTAGCCGGGTATGCTCACTGGATAAGGGAGGGGAGTGTGCTTCTGGGTCAGGTTTTAGGAGTCGACCGGCAGGGGTTGTTAAATATTTTTCTAAGCCAGACTAGTCTCGATACGCGTTTCATGGCTCTGTGGCAAACCCTCCTTTTTTTACTGGGAGTTATTTTTTTTCATACTTCGCTGATTAAAAGAATCGTACTGGGTATTGCGGGGTTGCTAATCCTGTATTTGTTCAATGTAGCACGTTGGTTGGTACTTACCAGCGCCGAAGTACAATATGTCGACTTCTCATTGAATCTGTGGAATGGCACCATGGTGGCCATGCTTAATGGGTTACTGCTTGCTTACGGCTTTTGGTGGTGGAAATGTAATTATCCGCTAAAGCGCCTTCTGATGGGAAGATTGCAAATTAATCCGCCCGCGATCCGTAAAGTTATCCGGAACTTAATTATCGTTTCGGTGCTGCTTATCATTACCCAATGGGTAACCTATACTCAGGCAGTGCCCTTGATATCGCTGATATCAAAAGGCGTCCTGTCGGCCTCAAAGTTACTGCTGTCTTTATTGGGTTATACCACTTATCTGTCGGGACGATATATTTATACCCGCGATGCTGCTATCTTTTTTAGCGATACCTGTGCCGGCATTGAACTGATGCTTATCTATTCCAGTTTTATTGCTATTCTCAATGGTAAATACAAGCTGTGGTTCATCTCGGGGGGCATATTCATTATTTTTCTGATGAATGTATTGCGTATCAGCTTGATTATGATTTATCTTATTCATAATAAGGGAAATTACCATCTTCCGATCGATATACACGATTTGTACACCTATCCGGTTTATATGGTTACTTTTTTCCTATGGGCTGTGTGGATTCATTTTTTCAATAAAACCGTACCTTCGGGGAAATAAAAATCATTGCAGCAGCGTTTTTCCTCCAGAAATTTTATCAAGTTTTTTTAACCCGCTTGATAGCATTTCGGGTTTGACGGTTGTATATTTGCAACAATAATATGGTATGTCTATGCATGAATACGGCCAGCCGATGGATAAAACTTTGTATACAGGAATCTGTCGTGATATAGCTGCAGATAAAATCATCATAAATTTTTGAAAGTATTGTTATAACCATCAAAATGTTTTTTGAATGAACTTAGTGGAAGCCATTATTTTAGCTATTGTAGAAGGGATTACGGAGTTTTTGCCTATTTCGTCGACGGGGCATATGGTAGCAACCTCTACATTGATGGGTATTTCTCATCATGAGTTTGCCAAACTTTTTACCGTTGCAATTCAGTTGGGGGCTATTCTATCGGTAATAGTTCTGTACTGGAGGCGTTTTATACAATCATTTGACTTTTATTTTAAATTATTTGTCGGGTTTATTCCTGCCGTCATTTTTGGGTTAATTTTTTCGGATGTGATAGATCAGCTGCTGGAGAATGCTATGGTGGTGGCGGTCATGTTGATTGCTGGTGGCATATTTTTTCTATTTGTCGATAAGCTTTTTGATGAAAAAAAGGCAGTGGTGGAGTCAATGCCTGATTACAAGAAGTCGTTTATCATTGGTTTGTTTCAGTGTATTGCTATGATACCGGGGGTATCGCGTTCGGCGGCAACAATAATTGGAGGTTTATCCCAGCGTCTCACGAGAAAGGCAGCTGCTGAATTTTCTTTTTTCCTTGCTGTACCTACCATGTTGGCTGCTACGGCCAAAAAACTTTTCGACTATTACCAAAGCGGAGTATCCCTTACCCACAATGAAATAAAAATACTTTGCGTGGGTAATGTAGTTGCCTTTCTGGTGGCCATGATTGCTATCAAAACCTTTATTGCCTTTCTTACCCGTCATGGCTTTAAACTATTTGGATACTACAGGATTGTTGCGGGCATTGCGATACTTGTCATGGTTATTCTTGGAATTCAGTTGCATTTTTAAATAGCACGGTATGACGGCACAGGAGCTGGTCGAAGGAACCATTTTGCTGATTGATAAACCTTTGCGATGGTCGTCGTTTGATGTTGTGAACAAAGTACGGTCGTTAATTCGGAAGCGTTTACATATAGAGAAAATTAAGGTTGGCCATGCCGGAACGCTTGATCCTCTGGCTACCGGACTATTGGTAATATGTACCGGGAAGATGACAAAATCCATTGAGTCTCTTCAGGCAACCGACAAGGAATATATAGCAACGGTAGGGTTGGGTCATACTACCCCTTCGTATGATCTGGAAACCGATTTTGATGCCGATTATTCAACAGAACATATTACCAAGGCATTGGTTGAAGAGGTTATGGAACGTTTCCATGGGGAAATTGATCAGGTGCCACCTTTATTCTCGGCCAAAATGATTGATGGAAAACGCGCTTATAAAATAGCCAGAAAGGGTCGGGATGTACAGTTGCCTGCCCAGAAAGTGATTATTCATGAGTTGGAACTGATTGATTTTCAGCCCGAGGAAATCCAACTAAGAGTTTTATGCAGTAAAGGTACTTACATTCGTAGTTTGGCACATGATTTGGGACGGGCTTTGAATTGCGGCGGATATCTGAAGGCCTTAAGGCGTACAAAATCAGGAAATTATATGTTGAAAGATGCTATTACTTTACAACAATTCGATGAACTTTTATTAAATTTGCAACCTTTTCCGATTGACAAACCATGAAATATAAATAGTTGATTTATAAACAGATAATCGGACTATAACAAAAATCTTAGCATAAAAAAGTGAAATTAGAACATGCAAGTTTTGTCCGGTGCAAGGGTTAATACAAGAGAGGTGAAAAACCACAAGTAAGTCAGCAACATAGAAAACACATTCGGATTAACAATATTAAAAACTATATAAGATGAAGTTGTCCAATTATAAATTTAGTTTACCTGCCGAATTAATAGCCAAATATCCTGCTCCCAATCGTGATGAATCGCGGCTTATGGTGGTTCATCGTGATACGGGGGAGATTGAACATAAAATTTTCAAGGAAATCATACAGTATTTTGATGAAGGGGATGTAATGGTGTTCAATAATACCAAAGTTTTCCCTGCCCGTTTGTACGGCAACAAGGAAAAAACCGGCGCAGAGATTGAAGTATTTCTTTTGCGTGAACTGAACCGTGAGCAGCGGTTGTGGGATGTATTGGTTGATCCGGCTCGTAAGATACGTATTGGCAACAAGTTGTATTTTGGAGAGGATGATGTGCTGGTAGCAGAAGTTATCGACAATACTACCTCGCGCGGCCGGACCTTGCGTTTTCTCTTTGATGGCGACTACGACTCTTTTAAAGAAACATTGTACCGATTGGGCGAAACCCCGCTTCCCAAGTTTATTAAACGAAAAGTTGAACCTGAGGATCGTGAGCGCTATCAGACGGTTTTTGCGCAGCACGAGGGTGCCGTTGCAGCCCCAACTGCCGGATTGCATTTTAGTCGTGAGCTTATCAAACGTCTTGAAATTAAGGGAATTGAGTTTGGATTTATTACCCTGCATGTAGGGCTGGGCAACTTCCGCAACATCGACGTTGAGGACCTTACCAAGCACAAAATGGATTCGGAACGGATGATTATTACCGAAGATGTGGTGAAAGTCGTTAATGCTGCAAAAGAAAGGAAAAGTAAAATTTGTGCTGTGGGTATTTCGGTATTGCGGGCGCTGGAAAGTTCTGTTACTACAGCGGGTATGCTAAAAACCTACGACGGCTGGACAAACAAATTTATCTTTCCTCCTTACGAAGTTATGGTGCCCAACGCCATGGTAACCAATTTTCACCTCCCCTTGTCTTCACTGCTTATCATGACCTCTTCGTTTACCGGTTACGACCTGTTGATGAAGGCCTATAAAGTGGCTGTTAAGGAAAAATACCGGTTTGGCACCTATGGCGATGCTATGCTTATTTTGTGATCCTACTGACTATCGTTCAGAGGCGCTAAGGAATGGTTAGTGCCTCTGAAAGTTATTCCAAGTGTCATTAGTAAAATTCTGATCATCAAATCCTTGTTGGAAAGTGGTGGAGAGTTGTCTGTTGTGTTTTTTTAAGTTTTTGCAGTCAGACATTTAGCAATATTTTCGGGTGGATTAGATGTCAATTGGCCGCTTAAGGTTTCTTCAGACGGTATCAATAAAATTCTGTTCGGTTTTATTAAAAATAATCACTCCTATCAGAAGTGTCACTAATGTGAAAGCTGTGGCATAAAGCAAGCCGCTTGCGTTGAGGTAGCCCGTTCCCAGAAAGGCATGCTTGAAGGCTTCAATAATTGGGGTCATAGGATTGGCAAGGATGTACAGCTTATATTTTTCGGGGATAGCCGATACCGGGTATATAACCGGGGTAGCATACATCAGCAGCTGTACCCCGAAACTGATTAAAAAATTCAGGTCGCGATATTTGGTGGTTAGCGAAGTAAAAATAATACCAAAGCCCAGTCCCAGCAAGGCCATTATAAGAATCAAATATGGTACCAGCAGCAGGCTGATATTGGGATGTATGGATTCGGTATGGAACAGAAAGTAAAAATATACCAACAAAAACAATCCGAATTGAATACCAAATTTAATCAGTCCCGAAATTACCTTTGACAAGGGCATGATCAGGCGCGGAAAATATACTTTACCAAATATGCCTGCATTGTCGGTGAAAGTTTTGGCAGTAATATTAAAACATTCCGAAAAATAATTCCACATGATGATTCCCGAGAGGTAGAAGAGAATCATGGGCACACCATCGGTAGATATTCGGGCAATACGTCCAAAAACAATAATGTAAATGAGCGTGGTCATAATGGGCTGGATAAAAAACCAAAGGGGACCCAGTATGGTTTGCTTATACACTACTACGATATCGCGTTTGACAAACATGGCCAACAAATCGCGATACTCCCAAATGGCTTTTATATCGATCTGAAAAATGCTTCTGCGCGGACGGATCACTAAATCCCACTGTTCGTTCTTCATGCTTTCTCTTCAAACTTTAAGGATTATTGGTAGTAAAGGTAAAAAATAATAGGCACAACGGTAAAAATTCAGTAGATTTAAAAAATTAAAATCAAAATTATCAAAACATACAATAGGGTAGACGGTATGAGCAAAGCATAACCCAGTACTTTTTGTTTGTTTTTGATGAGCATAAAAGCCTGTTTGTATGTGTATATAATAAAAAGTATTGCAAGAATAAGCATAAATATGGTAGGTAAGCTTTTATATATCAGATAGAATATACCTATCAGGCCATAAATTAACAGTATTGTAGTTAAAATTTCCATGTCTAAGTTATTTGAATTTAACTAAGCATTATTGACAAAATTAGTGAAAAAATTGCAAAAAATGCAATTGCTCCCCCCCTCACCGAAGTCTTGTCACTTCGCCACAGATAACCGGCAGTCTCCTGAGTGCCGCATGTAACTGCAAGCAAAAGCGCGTAGATATGTCCACAAATTTTACTATCTTGCACTTGCTATTATTCGTTCTTTGAAAATGTATGGCCACCGGTCGCTTTTTGGGTGTAGGTGAAGGGAGTGAGTCGCATGGCCGTATCTACGATCCCCGTCTGGGGCGGTTCCTCAGTCCCGATCCTTACGTGCAGGACCCTACCTATAGCCAGAGCCTCAATAGGTATAGCTATGTATGGAATAATCCGCTGCGGTACACCGACCCAACGGGTTATCGTACGTGGTGGGATAATT
>Ga0068707_1000044_pt1 | contig 55162 bp, 40 predicted proteins | sample YNPNPMetaG_FD_66600 | JGI IMG/M metagenome (GOLD analysis project Ga0068707, IMG submission 66600) | Anoxygenic and chlorotrophic microbial mat microbial communities from Yellowstone National Park, USA - YNP NP MetaG | ecosystem: Environmental > Aquatic > Thermal springs > Hot (42-90C) >... | reverse complement strand
ACTAAAGAAAGCGAGCAATTGGGAACGTGAAAAAGCCAATCACCTCGATCTCGTTGGACGTCCAACTGCTGGGCGCATCAAGTCGGACAAGTAAGCCCACCGTAGGACGGCGCGGAATGCCTTAGTAATTCTCGCCCATACGGCCACGTATATATGTGTCAAATAGTACAAATGCCAACCCCCATTGTCCCACAGCGCGCTAATCCTCTTCGTCTGGACCGAGGTCGATATCGTCCGAGGCGTAGCTGAACGAGCTTAACTCCTCCGCGCGGAAGAGCGTCACCAGAAAATCTTCCCGCTCAAAGCTGGGCAAATAGGAGGAAACAACATCCTCGTCAATAACCTCCAGCAGATCGCCTTCCTCGCCAACGCTCAGGTCTACCTCAAGCAGAATGGCAGCGTGGATGGTGTCATGGGCGTAGTGGAGGTGGAGCTGTCCTATGCGCGTCTCGCCCTCCCAGATGATGAATATCTCGGACGTAGCGGTGCGCACAAGTCGTGACAATCTAAAATGGCTTCTGCGTCCGTTTTCCAATAAACACCTCCTCCAAGAGCGTTACGAGAATGTGATAGTATCTCACTTTTGCGATCGGGCGGTCAAGCTGAAGGTGGGATAATGAGTAGTAGTTAACAGATGAGAGTTGAGCAATTAAGCCCAGAGCGTTATGGTATCATCTACAGGTCACAGATATCTCCGATTCACGGGAGCGGAACATGCGAACTAAACTATTAACTACATCGGTTGCCGTTTGCGCAATTCTAGCAGCATCGCTTTGGATCTCGGCTGCCGAATCGAGTGTGATCGAGACCAAGCTTCCCAATGGATTCACCGTACTAATGAAGACAAGCCACGCTGCACCTGTGTTCACGGCGCAGATATGGTTCAAGGTAGGCTCCCGAAACGAGCACACGGGCATAACCGGCATCTCGCATCTGTTGGAGCACATGCTTTTCAACTCTAGCAAGCACTACAAGAAGGGCGAGATCAGCCGGATGGTGCGAGAACGCGGTGGGATAGACAATGCCGCAACGTGGACCGATTTTACCTATTACTGGGAGCTGATGTCGTCAGAGCACCTGGAGTTTGCGTTGAAAACGCTGGCCGAGAGGATGGGCAATGCGCTGTTGTTGGAAAGGGAGCTCGCCAACGAGCGCTCCGTAGTGCTGTCGGAAATGGAAGGACGCGAAAACGACCCTGACACGCTGCTCTATCAAGAAGTCACCGCTGCAGCATTTACGGCACATCCCTATCAGTGGCCGGTGATTGGTTGGAGATCGGATGTGGAGAACGTGCCACGCAGCAAATTGGTCGAGTATTATCGATCACATTATCACTCCAACAACGCCACCTTAGTGTTGGTTGGCGACTTTGACCCAAAGACCGCTATGTCACTGGTAAAGCGTTACTTCGGCTCCGCAAGGGTAGGGCCCGGCTCGACGCCAGTGTATACGGTCGAACCCAAACAGTGCGGCCTAAGAAGGGTCTGCGTGCGCAGGGAAGGCTCGGCGGAGCGAGTGCTGATGGCGTATCACGTTCCGGAAATCCGCCACCCCGATACATACGCGCTGATGGTGCTCGACCAAATACTAAGCGGAGGGAGGTCAAGTAGGCTTTACCAAGCTTTGGTAGAGAAGCAGCTCGCCACGACGGTTTGGTCTAGCGCAGGCGCGCGGCGCGACCCGTCGCTGTTCATGATCGGTGCAATAGCACGGCAAGGAGTATCCTGGAACACGCTGGAAAAGGCATTGTTGGAACAGGTGGATAGCATAAAGAGCACCCCACCCTATCCAGACGAGCTCACCTCGGCAAAGAACCAGTTGGAAGCATATTTCGTGTTCCAAAACGACAGCGTCTCGGACCAGGGCGAGCAGTTGGGCTACTACAATACCGTGGCCGAGTGGCGTTACCTGGAGACGCTGATTCCCAACATCAAGGCGGTGACCGCAGAGCAGGTGCAGAAGGTCGCCCGCAAATACTTAACTGAAGATAACCTGACCGTCGGTGAGTTCATCCCCACCGGCCCCGGCCCTAGTCGAAATGGCGCCCGGCTTGGTCCCCTAAACAAGATGGACTGGCGGAGGGAATTGTGCCTGAAGCGCCAAACCCTGGGCCAAGTCGTGACGAAGCGAAAACGGCCTCGCACGAAACCTACGCGAGTGACCCTCGATAACGGCCTTGTGCTTATCGTGCACGAGAACCACTCCAACCCAACTGTCGCAATAACTGGATGCATCAAGGCAGGAAGTTGCTTTGACCCGCAAGGGAAAAGGGGCGTGGCAGAGCTGGTGGCGGAGATGGTGGGTCGCGGCACCAAGAGCCGAACCGCCATCGAGCTGGCACGGGCTATAGAGTCGGTAGGGGCCGAGATGGATTTCAGCGCGGACGTGGAGCGCGTGAATTTCAGCGCAAAAGCCCTGAGTCGGAACTTCGATCTGGTTCTCGATCTGCTGGCCGACGAGATGCGAGACGCATCTTTTCCATTAGAACAGTTCGAAAAAGCAAAGAGCGAAATGGCCTCGACTCTGGAACAGAGCAACGAATCCACCGAGGACCGCGCGCGCAGAGCGTTCTACGGATCTGTGTTCCCAGCCGGCCATCCATACCACGAGCCGGACATCGAGACGGCTCAGCGGGAGCTCAAGGCAATTACCGTCTGGGATTTGGTCAACTTCCACCAGAGCTACTATCGCCCGGACACCACGATATTGGTGATAGTGGGCGACGTGAAGACCGACGATGCGGTTGAGCTTGTGAAGAAGCGTTTTGGCGACTGGACCGCCACCGGCGCGAAGCCGATTGTGGATATCCCTAAGGTCGGCCTACAAAAGAAGCCCATAGATATTACAATCCGGATGCCGGATAGGAGCGAGGTGACCGTGATGTTAGGTCACGCACTGGAAGTGAAGCGCTCCGACCCGGATTTCTATGCTGTTCGTATTATGAATCAAATCCTCGGCGGATCAGGCGCGCTTGCCAGTATTTTGGGCGAAGAGCTACGAGAAAAGCGCGGACTGGTCTATGACGTGCATTCAACGTTCGACGCGGAACTCGGCGCGGGACCTTGGTTTGCGTCGCTTGGGACGAGTCCAAAAAACGTCGAGAAGGCAGTAGCCGTGCTGAAACAGCAGATAGCCCGATATGCGAAACACGGCCCGACTCTCAAAGACTTCCAACAGGCCCGCGAGTTTATAATAGGTGTCTTTCCAATAGCGCTGGAAACAAACGCCGGGCTGGGCAAGGCCTTGGTAAACGCCGAGTTTTACAGCCTAGGGCTGGACTATTTGAACAATTACGCAAACTACTACCGCAAGGTGAAACTTGAAGATGTGAAAGTAGCAGCTCGCAAATACTTGCACCCGGACAGGGCAACTCTGGTCATTGCCGGTTCCTACGAACAGAAATAGCGCGGCGACTTCGATTAGGTTAGGTTTGCGCAGTCTCCCAACTGACCATACCTGAAAGTGGTTCGATAGGTTAAGATGGGAGGAAAGCTATGCGCAGTCTATCTTGTCGAATGAGTATTGTGGTTGTTGCTCTTCTAGCGTGTGGAGCCGGCTCATATCCACAATCAGGAACCGGAGCCGGACCAACCTCACTTTTGTTGGAGCAAGAGAAAAGGATCGTAGACATCGTGAAGCGCATATCGCCGGCGGTGGTTGCCGTTAAGGCGCTTGGGGACGACGGAGGAGAAGAGGCAGCGGCCTCCGGGATCGTCGTATCGCGCGATGGAGACATCATCACCAATCGCCACGTGATCGAGGACGCGGCAAGATTACTGGTAACGCTGGCTGACGGCCGTACTCTCGCCGCGAAGTTGTTGGGCAGCGACCCCGGTCTGGACCTCTCGGTGTTGAAAATCTCCGCAAACAACTTGCCCTTGGCACCGCTAGGCGACTCAGACAGTCTTCAGGTGGGACAAATAGCTATAGCTATCGGCAACCCCTATGGGTTTGAACGGACGGTAAGCGTAGGAGTGATTAGCGCTCTCGGACGTGCAATACCCGGCGGAGGGCTTGCGCTGACAAACCTGATCCAAACGGACGCCATGATCTATCCCGGTAACAGCGGCGGGCCGCTGCTTGACAGCAGAGGCACGGTGATCGGCATCAACACGGCAGTAGTAGCTGGCAGGGCCGGTGGCGTTGGGTTTGCGATACCAATCAACACAGCACGTGCCATAGTCGACGAAGTTAAAAGGACGGGAAGAGTCACAGTGCCTTGGATTGGAATCACTTATGGCGACATAACAGCCGCAATCGCCCAAGTTTTTGGCCTGCCGGTAGGATCGGGGGTCTTGGTTGCAGAGGTTGCATCCGGAAGTCCGGCACAAGTTGCGGGAATACGAAGAGGCGATATAATTGTCGAGGTAGAAGGTAGAAAGGTGGCATCTGGCGGCGATTTACAGAAGGCAATCCGCGCTAAAAAGATCGGCGAGAAGATAGCCATGACAATCCTACGCGAAGGGGAGCGACGACGTGTGATCGCAACCATAGGAACTATGCCGGGGACGAACAGATGAAAGCAGTCGAGCTTGAAGAGAGAAATATCACAATCGACGTACCAACGGAAACCACTGTTTCGGTGGTGCTCCTTTACCACAGGATAGGGTATCCGAAGTTGTCGTCGCTTGTTGCTGGGCAGTATGTGGCGGCAAGCCTTTTCCGCTCGGAAATAGACTACCTTTTGCACCGCGGGTGGCATCCAATATCGCTCGAAGCAGCAGCGGAAACTTGCGAATCCGGATCTACGGAAACAAATAATTACACCGTCACGTTTGACGACGGCTACCTAAGCGTTTACGAGCATGCAGTTCCCATTCTGATTGAGCGGAAGGTGCCGGCAACGGTGTTTGTGGTCGCCGATTCGATAGGTGGTATCAACGAGTGGGACCGACTGGCCGGGGACAGAGCCGAGCCAATAATGAGCGCTGATCAGATGCGGGAACTTGCCGACAATGGAATAGAGATCGGCTCGCACACGCTAACACACGCTCACCTCAATCGCTTGTCGCCGGACGAGGCCAAGCGCGAGATCGTCGACTCCAAACATAAGATCGAAGACATCATCGGCCGGGAAGTAGCTGCGTTCTCTTACCCATACGGCGAGTATAGCAGGGCATCTATCGATGCCGCGAATGAAGCTGGCTATAAGTACGCCGTAAACACGAAGCTGGGAGTGGTGACTCTCGGTTGTAGTCGCTATGAAATTCCGCGGGTAAACGTGCGATGGAACGCGACCGGGCCGCTTCTCGCACGTAAGATCAAGAGAGCAAAGAAGGCATCCGGATTACGCAGTTGAGCCAGCTTCGCGTATTGGAAGCCATAACCCCATCCACCATAGGCGGCGCGGAAAACAGTGTCGTAAACTTCTGCGAGCAAATGCGTGCGCTGGGCGTTCACGTGGAGCTGTTCTGCCCCGAGGGAAGGCTTTTCGTAGATTACGCGCACGGACGCGGGCTCACGGTTCACACGTGGAAAACCTACGGCAAGGGCGATTTGCTGACCGTGGCAAGACTTGCGCGACTTGTCAAGCGGATCAACGCCCACGTGATTCACACTCATCTGTCCACCGCGAGCCTATTGGGATCGCTCGCCGCCCGGCTCGCGGGCGTGCCCTGCGTAGCACACGTGCACGGTTTGAACACGGCCACTTGCTTTCGCAAGGCAACCGTGGTGATCGCCGTTTCGGAAGCTGTGAAGTCGCATCTGGTCGCCCAGGGATTGGATTCACGCCGGGTAAGGGTCGTACACAATGGGGTCGAGCTGGAAAGGTATCAGCCGATTCCACTCGCCGAGGCTAAGGCCGCAATGGGTTGGGACGTAAGCGCGCCGGTAATAGGCGTGTTCGGACGGCTTTCCAAGGAGAAAGGCCAGATGCTGGCCGTTGAGGCTCATTTCTTGATATCGCAGCGATATCCCATGGCTCGGTTGATCTTGTCAGGCGCGGGCAAAGAACTCGACGACCTTGCCGCTTCTGCAGTCGCACTAAAGACGGCGGATAGGGTCGACTTTCTCGGCTACGTACCGGATATCAGACCGTTGATGCAGGCCTGCGACGTAGTAATGGTTCCATCGCTAAGGGAAGGCTTTGGTCTGGTGGCAGTTGAGGCCATGGCTTTGGGTAGGCCGGTGGTAGTCAGTGCCGTTGGGGGTCTCGTAGAAGTGGTCGAGCACGGCGTGAGCGGGTTAGTGGTTTCGCCAAACGACCCAAACGCATTGGCAGAATCCGCACTCAGGTTGATAGAGGATGTCAGTTTAGCGGAATCAATAGGCACGGAAGGCCGCGCAAGGGTAGAACGGCTCTTCAGTTTGAAAACACAGGTCCGGAATGTCTGCGATGTGCTGAGCGAAACGGCGCATAATCACGCGAAACGGGACACGAAGTAGCGAACATAACCGGCTCTTGTGGGTAAAACAGCCGTGTTGTGGCTACGCAGGTGATCATAAACGCAGACGATTTCGGAGCGACCACCACCGTGAACGCCGCCGTGGCAAAGGCGCGCAGTGAGGGCGTATTGACAAGCGCCAGCTTAATGGTAACAGGCTATGCCGTCTCCGAGGCGGTGGCGATAGCAAAGAAGGACGCGGGGCTTTCGGTGGGATTGCACCTTGCGCTCAGCTCGGCGAAGAGCGTGCTGCCGAGGTCCGCCATACCCACCCTCGTAAACCGGTACAACCGGTTTACGAACGACCCCACATCAGCAGCGCTCAAGTACTACTTCTCTTCGGTTGCCAGAGACCAGCTCAAGTTGGAGATCGAGGCACAGTTCCTGAAGTTCGCAGAAACAGGACTGCCGCTTTCACACGTGGATGGCCACCAGCACCTGCACGCTCATCCAGCAGTGCTGCCGATCGTGATCGAGTTGGCTCGCAAGTTCGGCGCCAAAGGCATCAGAGTTCCCAGTGAGCCGTTCTGGGCCAATATTCGCGCTAACCCATGTCGACTGTGCGGCAAGGCGTTCACATTTGCGGCTCACAGATATCTGTCTCACGTGTGTCGTAAACACTTGGGCGAGGCGGAGTTGGTGGCGTGTGATGTCTCGCTTGGAGGATTGATGACAGGGCAAATGAGCTTGGACTATCTTACGTCCGTCCTCCAACGCGTGAGACCTAAAACCATGGAGATATATTTCCACCCGGCTCTCGCTCGGCCTGGCGAATGCGCCGCGTCCCGATTCGGACCCAACGCCTGTGATACCGCAACCCTCACCAACCCGCGTTTTGCAGAGTTTCTGCGTCAAAACGATTTCCGTCTGACTAACTACGCTGGGCTAGCTGCAAGTGTATCGGAGGCAAGTAGTGGGACTCGTTAGCTGGATGCTGGTGGGATTGTCCTTGATCGGCGGCATTTACTGCGCGCTGTCCACTATTGCACTGGTTGTTCTAGTTCGGCGCAGAGAACCACAAAGAACAGCGACGTGCCCCAGGGTCAGCATTCTCAAACCTGTATGCGGAATGGAAGCGCGGGCAACAGACAACTTTCGATCCTACCTGCACCAGGACTACCCGGACTATGAAGTGCTTTTCGGCACACTGCATGGCCGTGATCCGGCTGTTCCGATGCTCGCCGAGCTGGTGCGACGCGAACCCAACTCCATGCTGCTCATCGGCTGCGACATCGCGGGCTCCAACGACAAGGTGCGCATATTGCTTAACCTGGCCGACAAAGCGACTGGGGAAATCCTAGTAATCACCGACGCAGACACCTGTGTGGGACCAAGTTTTGTTGATAAACTCGTCCCAGAGTTTGACGATCCGCAGGTTGGAGTAGTGACGTGCTTGTATCGTGGGATAGAGCCGAGGTCTGTGGCGGATTGCCTGGGTGCGATGCACATGACCTGTTCGTTCGCGCCCGGGGTCGCAATGGCCAACTTGCTGGGTGGCATCGACTTCGGCTTGGGCGCGGCGGTTGCATTAAGACGCGAGGTTTTGGAACAGATCGGCGGCTTCACGGCACTGTGCAACCATATTGCCGATGACTACCAACTGGGTCACAGAGCGGCACGGGCAGGCTGGAAGGTGCGGCTGTCGAGTTATGTGGTGGATATCCGTCTTTCCGGAGAGTCACTGGCGGACGTTGCAACTCGGGAAATGCGGTGGTCTCGGACAATCCGAGCCAACAAAGCGTGGGGCCACGCGGGGCTCGCGCTCACATTCGGCTGGATATATACTTTTGCCGCCTTACCAACCTCCGGGTTTTCTTCGACTGTTACGGCGTGCCTCGCGTCGTTGTCGGGACTGCGGATATTGACGGCTTCACTCGGCGCGAGGCTGATGGGCGATACACTGATGCCCGGATTGATGTGGTTAGTGCCGATACGTGACCTGATGTCGTTCGGTGTATGGATTTCGAGTTTCTTCTCGCGGACGGTGATGTGGCGTGGCCGCAGGCTGGAAGTGACATCGGACGGTAAGGCTGTGGTGACGGGATAGGCGTCTGATGTTGCCTAGGTCGATCCCCGCCGTATGAGGACTGCAGGTGTCACTCACAAACATACCCCCCACATTTATCAAGACGAAAGCGAGTCTAATAGTCCTCATTTGCGAAATATGTCTTGATTAGTAAGAAGTCTAAGCTGCCTAGTAAGGCCGTTCGCCGGTTGCGTGGCTCCAATTACCCGCTAGCCCGTACGTTCAACGATCGCCAACGATATTCCCAAGCTCGCACCCAATCCACCTCACACTAAACCTTGCCGTACATATTAGCCCAGAGCCGTCAGTAAGTATAATATTAGCGGTCGGGCTATTGTATAATTTTTGATTAATTGTATAATCTATACCTAGATGTAAAAGACCACTAAAGGGAGAAGCTGCGTTGCTCAAACGGAAATTCCTCACAGGCTTGTTGTGTATTGCAGGCATTGCGCTAGTCCTAGCCGGCCTGCGTTTTGCCATCGCCGACCATGCGGCAACTGATCTCAAATGGGCCGAAGACCTCTACGCCCAGGGCAAATGGTCCGCTGCTCTTCAGGCAGCCGATCGGGTTATCGACACAAATCCCGATTCGGTTGCGGGTTGGCTCTTGCGCGGCAAGTGCAAGCGCCGACTCACCCCGCCAGACTTTGAGGGCTCTCTAAGGGATTTCAACACCGCGCTGCTCAAGGACCCATCCAACTTTGATGTTTACAATAACCGCGGCATCACCTACAAAATGATGAAGCAGTACGACAAAGCTATAGCCGATTTCAACAAGGCAACGGAGCTCGACCCGAAATCTCACAAGCCCTACTACAACCGGGCGCAGACGTGGATCGATCAAGGCGAGTATGCCAAGGCACTAACGGAAATAGATAGGTGCATACAGATCAAACCCGGAGAGTGGGAAAGTCATCAGACGCGAGGCCAGATTAGAATCCACCTCAAAGATTTCAAGGGCGCTATACAAGATTTGGACCTTGCCGTCAAACTCAATCCTGAACAACCGACTGCCTATTACAATCGTGCTCTAGCCAAGGAGCGGTTGGGCGACAAGGAAGGTGCGCGTGCGGATTATGAGGTCGCGGCTAGCCAGGCTCCGGACGTGGCGATCTATGCTGACGCCGTGAAACGCACAGGTGGTCATCTGCGCACAACGACGGATGGCCAGCCCGTTACTGCCCGAGACAAAGCGGCCGAGGAGTCCGATAATGCCTCTTACTCCTCAGCTTTGAGTTTGCCTGCGCAATCGGCCAACGATGCCACTATCGAGGCGAATTACTTGCCGGATGATCCCGACGATACTTCGATCTGGAACAAAGTCGACACGCCGTGGGCCAAGGGCGACACTCCCGTTACCGGCAAGATGCCTGAAGCCGAATTAATCTCGCCGGAGACCGACTTCGCCGAACTGGACTTCGACAACTACCGCGATGCCGTGATGCGGGTTATGGAGAATATGCGGCTTCTCTTTGGCGATATGACTCCCGAGGAAGAGAGGCGGTTCGAGGCCAAATGGGCTCCGCTGCTGGATTTCCCGACTCCTAAGGCGTTCGATTACCTGAACAAGCTGAACCCATTGCTTGCGCGGTTCCTAAGCCTCAGGTCACAGCTTATGACCACCTCCATGCTCTTCGACAAAGCCTGGACCGACGCCGGATACGCTGCTGGTTTCAACAACGAAGAGGAAGCTGAGGACGCATTGGCCAAGGCCAAGGTGCACGCAGATGCTATGGTCTTGCTGAAGAAAGAAATGGATTCAGTTGCGAGTCAGATCGCCGCTCTGGGTGACCCGCCGAACCCAATCGCCGCCAAGCATAGGGCTCGCAAGAGGCTTGAGCAGGCTCTGGCCGCGATACCGGTAGTCTCGATAACCCCTGCTTCAACGCAGACCCAGGTCGGCAAGCCTTGTAAGTTCACGCCAAAGCTGGAAAACATATCCGGTAAGCTCAAACTTGAGTGGTCGTTTGGCGACAAGGCCACAAAGCGCGCAGTCAAACCCGAACCGGTCGTACACTCGTTTGCCAAGCCAGGAAAGTATGTTGTGACCTTGAGAGTCACAGACGCTGTAAACTCGAGACTTCTGGGCATAGGTAAGGCCGAGGTCACTGTCGGCGTGCCAGAGCCTGAACACCTGGGGCGCTATGTGATGGTGAAATCAACCCTCAAGGTAAAGCCTGCCTCCAACGTAGTAGTATCGGGCACCAATACCATATCGGAGACTATGGTTTTCCACGGCCATCTGAATGACAACGCCGAAACGGGTCGCTGCACGATTGCCTACAAGTGGGAGCATCCGTCTCCTTACATCGATCCGACCAAGGCCGTGACGTTCAGCACCAAGATTGAGCTGGCTGCAGGTTCCGGAGACTGGACCACATCCATTCACGGCTTTGAAGCAGTACTCTATTACTTTAAGCACGAGCAACTTGAGTTGGCCGACAAGATTCTCTCGGGCTGGATCAACGATATCTCCGACCACGATTACTTCAAGATACTGATGTGCTCGTTCTTGCCCTCGCCCGCGTGGTCACACGGACCGGAATACATCAACAACAAGCGAGCCCCGGGGCTTCTGCCTGCAATGCAAACGTGGCACGGCGGGCCATTGCGCATGCCGTTTGGAGGCAAACCCAAGGACTACCCATTTGCGGCTGTAGTGATTAAGTTAGAAAGCTTCAATATCCAGGCCGAGGCATCTTATCTATACCAGTACGACCCGACCGGTACGAAGAAAGCCGTTTCGCCAGACGCTGACCTCGCCAAGGATATCGCCGAAGCGAAGAAGCAGAACAGCGCCGCCGATGCGGAGAGGAAGCACAAGGAAGAGATGATTGCTACCCACAAGCGCAATATCGAGGTAATCCAGGCGTCACTCAACGCCTGGAGAGCCGAACTTACAAGCGCAGGCAACAACCCAGCGCGCACCAAAGAACTCAACAACCGCATCATTGACGCCTTAACCGAAATCCAGCGCGAGCAGGATCTTATATCCTCGATACAAACCGGCAGAATCGTGCATACCAGATCGGTCGCTGAAGAGGTACAGCACGCACAACTGATTGAAAGCTGCTACAAAGATGTACTCATCTGCAAGCAAATCCAGGAAAACGCCGAACGCTTGAAGCGATTCAACAAAGCTGCGGCCCAGGTGAAGGAGATGATAAACCTTCTTTCGCCCGACGAGGCTCGCGAGATGCACGAGTGGGCGAACAAGCATCTCAACAACAAAGCCTATATGGAGCGCGACTTGGCCAAACTTAAGCGCGTTGCGTCGGTTATTCACAGCAAGGTCCAAGGAGAAGCGTTCAAAGAGGAAGCTAACGCGATGGACGCCATTACGACACTGGAAGAGATCAAGTTCGCCTCCAGTACTGCGCTCATCGTGGCGGCCCCTTACGCGGCAGCGCAAGGACTGCTTACCGGGTCGGCCATCGCTGCCAAGGCTCCGTCCTGGATAGCCACAGGCTACGGTATAGGAACTGGCTACATCGAAGGCGGGATAAAGCAGGCGATCACAACAGGCGCCAGATTCTACTCCCCCGCGGTCGATGTCGCATTAAGTGCAGTCGAGGGCTACACAGCAGAAGAGGGCGGCGGCGTAACCGGCGCTGCGAAACACGCGATGTTGACTCTAATCCTGCGCAAAGGCTGCGAGATGTCGGCAAACCGCATCATTAAAGGCAAAATTGGGGAAGCCACCAGCAAGAGAACTTGGAAGCAGTTTGTCGAAGATGCAAACTTCGCACAATCAAAGAAGGACGGGCAATCATTGGTCGAGAACTACCAGCGCGCCAGTAGCGCATTCGAGCAGATGGTCGCAAAGAACAAACCTGCGGGCCAGACGATGGAGCAATACTTGGCACAGAACGCAGCGGAGCTTTCCAAGACAAAGGAGGGCAGGGCGCTCTGCGAAGCAATGGCTCAGGTCGAGAGCAGCTATACGGCAAAGATGGCAATCAACGATCCCACGGTCCCACAGTCGCTCAAGCAAGGCTACAACCGGCACCTGGAGGTGTTCCTCGAAAAGCCCGTTGTAAGCCGCACAAAAGAGCTTATGAAAGAACAGGGCTGGAACGAATTCGAGCTCAAACAAATACGCCATTCAGCTAACCGAAACAAAGTGGGCCGTGACCACGATCTCGCTGTCGGCGAAGAAGGTTGGACTCCGCAGAAGAACGGTCAAACCAAAACCTTGGCCGAGTTCCAGCGCGATCTTGAACACTGTCTGGCTAAGGCCTACAGCGAAATCAGCGGAAAGCGGACATCCAAGATGGCCGACTGGAAGGGCACAACCAGCGTCGACCCCGAAGCCTACCTGGACAAGGCCGTCCTCGACATCAACAAGATGCGCGAGGCTGGCATAGACCCGCTTTCGAAGATAAACCCCAATTTGGCCGAGCAGACCGCGGGCGTTAACGTCTTCAAGGTCAAGCAAGCTCTCGGAAAAGGCTCTCGCGAGGGCGTTGCGGAAGCATGTCGAACCCTGAGCAAGGAGCTAGATACCAAAGTCCTGCCGTTCATGAAGAAAGGCAGCGCCCAGCGTCGCTACTTCGAACGGCTCAAAGCCGCGCTCGACAAAGGCAGCACCGACCCTCGCACTGGCGAGATGGAAGTTTTCGCTATTACAGGCCGCAACATCTCCGAGGTCAGCAACCTGGTAGCAAAGCGTTTGACTGAGCTTATCAGGACAGGTATGTAAGTTAAGCGATAATCAAGAGATCGAGTGGGGCGGAGACATCGTGTCCCGCCCCATCTTTTCGTGCGACCTCAGCCCTGGCTAAGCGACCATTCCCTGTGTCTACGGCACCACTAACAGGTGTGGTGGACCAGGGATAAGAACGGTCTATTTGGTGTCAAATATCCTTGGTCTACGATCGTTTCCACACTGGCAAACTGCATAGTTGGCGTCGATTGCCTTCGCAAGCTTAACTATGGCTGGCAGAGTTCAGTCTTCCGTGAGCGGCTGAAATTATTCTGCAGAAAGTTTCTGTTAGCATTATGGTTTTTGGAGGCGGGTGTGTAGTGTGTAATAAGTCTGTGCGGAGCGGACTTGACGAGCTGACAAGAGAAGAGTTAATAGCTCTGTTGCTGAAGCTGCATAAGACTGTGCAGTCTCAAGAGAGGCAGATTGCGAAGCTGAAGGCATCTATCGACGCTCAGTCCAAGCATATCAGGGAGAAAACCTCTCTACAAACCGCCGCACGAGTGTTGCAAAATTCTGGAGCAGTATAGTTCTTCGATACAGTTAGAGTCTGCACTACCTACGAGATCGACGGCAAGACCGTCCGAGAGTTCGCCGCAGACCTGGCGGATTTCGTAAAGGCCGTGCCGGTCTTCGAGCAACTGCCCGACTGGAGCGAGGACATTTCCGAGGTTGCCACCTTTGCCGCTCTGCCGGCGAACTGCAAGCACTACGTTGCAAGAATTTCCGAGCTTGTCGAGGCCCTATTTGCGCTCTCGGCGTAGGCCGCCGCGGAGACCAAACCATCATTCTTGATCGCGAGATGCCGACGATGCGCTCGTTGGTCCTACGCTTATCATCTGGCTCTCCGTCCCACGAAAGGATATCGCGCTGCGTGCGTCGAAGTCCTGTCTAGTGAACACTGGCGGAGGGCGGCGTGAGCGTCTCGGACACCAATCTGATGAGAACCCTGCGGGGCAAGGCTACTAGCGGCGTCCCGTTCTGGGAGGTCTGGTTTGCCATGCACGGCTTGGCCGAGCATCTGCTCGGTAGACCCGTTGTCACTCTTGATGATCATATTGAGCTCGCAAGACGCCTTGGCTGGGAATATCTGACCTGCTATTTGCCGGTAAATCATCCCGGCAGTGACACCGCGGTTGCCTCCGATGGCACCGCTCACTACGTACAGCACGGCATCATACCGCTCGACGAGCTCTATGCCCGCCCATTGCCCGATCTCACGCAGGCCGCAGCCAATGCCCAACAGGTCGTCACCGCCGCTCACAACGCCGGAATGGCCGCCATTGCCTACGTCCCTTGGTGCTTCCACGCAGCGAACACTGCGCTAGGCCTTGAGCACCTGTCGTATCTGGTCTACGATGACATTGACTACCTCCACGCGCTGTTCGAGTGGGTAGAGGAGGGGACCCGGCGACTTATCAGAGAGATCATCGTGCCGCTCGGCTTTGACGTGGTGCTCTTCGACGGCGACTGCTCCTACAAGAACGGGCTGATGGTGCGGCCCGAAGTGTTTCGCGAGCTCGTATTCGAGCGTACTCTCGCCACACTGCAACCACTCAAGGAAGCTGGCATCGCTGCTACATTCCACAGCGATGGCCGAGTGGACGACCTGTTGCCCATACTGATCGAGTTGGGCTTTGACGGCTTCCACGGGGTGGAAGCGCAGGCCAACGATCTTGGCGAGGTGAAGCGCCGGTTTGGTCGCGATGTTACGCTCATAGGCAACGTGGACGTTGTGTTCCTCACGCACGCGTCGGTCGACCAAGTCCGGCGCGAGACCGAGAAGATGCTCGATATCGGCACGCCTGGCGGCCGCTACATCGCCGCCTGCAATACCAGCCCGCTCGACTACATACCGTTTCCGAACTACCTCGCTATGGTTGACGTTATCACCCACTACGGAGGAGCCTGATGTCATACAGAAACCTCAGCCCACACGAGATGTTCTACAACTGGGCGCGCGAGCACAAGCCTGAATGCGAGTTCGCCGGCTCGACCACCGCCGACTTTGCCAGGTGGAAAGAGCAGGTCTATCCCAGGGTCATAGCCACCCTCGGAGATTTCCCGGAGCGCGTGCCACTGAACTCGGAGATGACTGCGGAGTGGGAGCACGGCGACCTCATCAAGCAACGCTGGTTAATCGACGTTGGCAAACACATCTCCGCCGCACTGATCCTGTGTAGGCACAAGAGCCTGGGCGCGAACGAGAAGCGTCCTACCATCCTCTGCTGGCACGGCCACGGACAGTTCGGCAAGGACTCCGTGATGGGCATCGACTCCACACCCGAGCGCAGGGCCGAGATAATAAACCACAACTACGACTACGGCCGGCAGATGGCCGAGGCGGGGTTCGTCACGTTCGCAATCGACTGGATCGGCATCGGCGAGCGCAGCGACATCCAGAAGCCTCACTTCAAGTCAATGGCCGGGGGCCGCGATTGGTGCAACCTCTACTATCTGTGCGCGACAATGCTAGGCACTACCTCGATCGCTATCAACGTGACCCACGGCATTTGCGCAACCGACTTCGTCTGCAGTCAGCCCAACGTCGATCCCGACAGGCTCGGGGTAATGGGCTTGAGCGGCGGCGGGACCATGGCGCTGTGGTCGGCTCTGTGCGACCCCAGGTTCAAGGCCGTGGAGATCATCTGCTACAGCGACCTTTGGGCCAACTTCGGCTTCCGCAGTCTCAACTATTGCGGTATGCAGGTAGCTCCGGGGCTCTTCAAGCTGGTCGATCTCCCTGACCTCCAGGGTTTACTTGCCCCGAAGCCTCTGCTAGTGGACATCGGCGCTTACGACACGTGCTTTACGATCGACGAAGCGCTGGCCTGCTACCGACGCGTCGAGCATATCTATTCAATCGCCGGAGCCAGAGATCGGCTGGAACTCGATTTGTTCGCTGCGGAACACAGTTGGGGCGGCAACAAGTCTATCGCGTTCTTTACGAAGTATCTCTAGACCGCTTTTGAGCATCGAATACGGGTTGAGCGCTTCGCCTCGCACGAAGCCATATAGCTGTTTCCTCCTCGCCACGCCCGTCCGTGCCCCGAAAGTGTTCAGTTTTCCGCAAATCCGTCATTTCGAGAGGAGCGCTAGCGGAGTCCAGAATTCTGCTTTGGTGCTTGGGCGCGCTGAAACTTTAGATTCCTCCACTTCGGTCGGAATGACAGTACCGTGAAACTGAACCGCTTCAGATGGCTCGGCGCGGTTGACACCAAGCCGCATCCCTGGAATAATTGACCGAGGCTTTCAGCGCAATTGGGCGGGACAACACTGATCATCAGAACAGGTCCGGCGACTGTATCGCGCGTGAATCGAATGACCCCGCTTGGAAGATTGTTCAGTTTTCCGAGCACCCGTCACTTCGAGCGGAGCGCTTGCGAATCGAGAAGTCTGCTTTGGTGCTTGGGGCGCGCTGAAGCATTAGATTCCCCCAATTCGGTCGGAATGGCAGTCTAAGGACACTGGAATATGTGCCCGCTTGGCAAATCTCGTTTTTGAGTGCGCTATGATCGACTACAGTCGTTCCAGCGGTTGGGTATGCCCGCCTTATTGCGCTTTGATCTATATGTCGTAAGGAAAGGAAATCGTATGCTTAAGTTCTTGGACAAGGAGAGGATAATAGCCGCGCCGAACTACAACCGGTGGCTTGTTCCTCCTGCAGCCCTGGCAATTCATCTTTCGATAGGGATGGCCTACGGCTTCAGCGTATTCTGGCTGCCACTGGGCCAGGCTATCGGGATAACGGCACCCAAGGAAGCACCAGCGGGGATGGGTTTCCTCGCCCAGGTGTTCTCGTCGCAGTATGACTGGAAAATCAGCATGCTCGGCTGGATGTATACTCTATTCTTTGTATTCCTGGGCTCTTCGGCAGCGATTTTCGGCAGTTGGCTCGAGAGAAACGGACCTCGCAAGGCCGGTGTGGTGGCCGCCTTCTCCTGGGCTGGCGGGTTCTTCATATCCGCACTTGGTATCTATCTACACCAGATCATTCTGTTGTGGATCGGGTCTGGTTTGATTGGCGGATGCGGCCTCGGTCTGGGCTATATATCCCCGGTTTCCACCCTTATCAAGTGGTTTCCCGACAAGCGGGGAATGGCCACTGGTATGGCAATCATGGGTTTCGGCGGCGGCGCGATGATCGGAGCGCCGCTGTCAGACAAGCTGATCAAGCATTTCGCCACTGAAACATCGGTCGGTGTGCTCGAAACGTTCATTGCGTTGGGGTGCATCTACTTCGTAGCGATGATGCTTGGCGCATTCACTTACAAAATCCCGCCTCACGGGTGGAAGCCGCACGGTTGGGTGCCGAAGAAAAAGGCAGCGAACGGGATGATCACGCACGGCCAAGTCCACGTCAAAGTGGCTCATCGAACACCTCAGTTCTGGTGTCTTTGGGGCGTGCTCTGCCTCAACGTGAGCGCCGGGATCGGCATCATCGGTATGGCGTCCACCATGCTCCAGGAGATCTTTGGCGGTAAGCTGATCGGCTTACAGGGCGCGCTCTCGAGCTTGAGCGTCGATCAGGCGGCGCGAGCGGCAGCCGTCGGAGCTGGGTTTGCCGGACTCGTGAGCCTGTTCAATATCGGCGGACGATTTGTGTGGGCATCTTTGTCGGATCATATAGGCAGAAAAGCTACTTACTTTATCTTCTTCTTACTAGGCATAGCACTCTACGTAGCGATGTCCTTTGCCGCCCAAACCAAGAACCTTTCGCTCTTTGTAGGTTCATTCTGCGTAATCGTGAGTATGTATGGCGGTGGATTCGCCACCATACCTGCTTATCTGGCCGATATGTTCGGAACGCTATTTGTGGGCGCGATCCACGGCCGTATACTTACTGCCTGGTCGACCGCCGGAATACTAGGCCCGGTCCTGGTCAACTATATACGCGAATACCAGATTGGTCGAGGAGTCCCCACCGACGCGGCATATAGTTTCACGTTCTATATTCTCGCATTCCTCTTGGCTATCGGGTTTGTGTGCAATCTGCTTGTGAGGCCCGTGTCCAAGCGCTGGTTTATGAGCGATGAAGAGATAAGGGAAGAGCAGAACCGTCATAAAACGGATGATAACGGCGACGTGCCCCCGGAGGAGGTCGTCGAATCAACCAAACCCAGCAATGCGAGCTGGGTGGCGGTCATTATCAGTTGGCTTCTCGTCGGCATTCCTATGGCCTGGGGCGTAATGAAAACTGTCGAGAAAGCTGCTGGGCTGTTCAAATGAAACCGTGAAGCCGTTGTAATTGGGAACATACACGAGCTAGCCAAGCTGCATTTGACAGCCAATCAGATCCCTGGAATAATTGACCGAAGCTTTCTTACTGCGAGGGAGGTGGGGCGGTCGTGATCGTCAAAGCCATTGCGCCGGCGCGAATACTCGACTTCGGAGGCTGGACCGATACCTGGTTTGCAAAACGAGGTCGTGTGCTCAACTTCGCAGTCGATCTCTATTCAAAGGTCATTATCAAGACCCGTGAGCGGCCAGGCGCGAGCATTGTTGCGCAGGATTATGGCGAGGCTGTCGAGATATCCGAAGATAACCCAGTTCTCTATGACGGCAAGCACGATTTGCTCAAGGCCGCGCTGAACGTTACCCGTGTGGACGGTGTGGACATAAGTGTCTACTCGGACGTTCCGCCTGGCTGCGGCACGGGCAGCTCGGCAGCGCTTTCCGTGGCCATGATCGGAGCCTTGGCGGTTCTTGCCGACCTACACCTCACACCTCACGAGGTCGCCACGCTGGCACATAAGCTCGAAACCGAGGAGCTTGGCATACAGAGCGGCGTGCAGGACCAGATCGCCGCCGCAACCGGTGGAATCGGTTTTCACGTCATCGATCCATACCCTTACGTAAGCACGTCTCCGATCCGCCTACCGGAACAGACGCTGCTAGAGCTAGAGAGCCGACTAATGCTGATCTACACCGGTGAGTCGCACCTCTCGGGAGAAGTCCATAAGGGTGTGATTAGTGATTACGAGGCGGGCCGCCCTTCCACTCTCAAGGCCATCGAGACTCTTCGCAACACGCCCGTTTGGGCAAAAAGCGCGCTTATGCGAGGCGATTTCGTTGAGCTAGCGGAGATTATGAACATCAACACCGCCGCTCAGCGCGATCTGCACGCCGGGATTTCCACAGAACGCATCGACGAGCTGGAATTGGTTGCGAAGCGCGCTGGGGCGATAGGATTCAAGATCAACGGTGCGGGCGGAGGCGGTAGCGTCACGCTGTTGTGCGGATGCGACAACACGCGCGAAGTCGAATCTGCCGTAAAAGCAGCGGGTTTCCGAGTGCTGCCTTGCCATCTAGATGCGCGTGGGCTGAGGGTTTGGATTACTGAACGCGACGGTCGCGGCAGGATGGCGTTTCGCAGGAGCCGAAAAGAGTTCAGGGATTTCGAGGTTGAGATAGCCGATCGGGTTGATTCGCTACCCTCGAGATTGTAATGCGCTGGCAAGAGGAACAACGATATAAGACATTGCCTCTTGCGTCTGTTTGCGGTTAATGCGCACTGATTCACGATGAACTCAAAAAGGGCGACTAGTATTAGTGCTAGCCACAAACCAACCATTCGAGACGTGGCCAGGGAGGCTGGCGTATCACAGACCACAGTTTCCTACGTGCTCTCCGGCAGCAAACATGCCCAACGCATACCCGACGATACGAAGGCTCGCGTGCAGTCCGCCGCTGAACGGCTAGGCTATCGCCGCGACGCCCTAGGCACTGCTCTTCAGCGCGGTTACTCGGACATAGTTGTACTGCTCGCAGTTACCTGGGAACTTGCTTCCGGGCATGCGCCAACTATGGTCTCACTCAGCAGAGCCGCGGCGGCAAGGGGACTCAGCACCATCGTGCACGTGGCCGCAGACAATGGCGAGGCCATCGCATTCCTTAACCATGTAGACTCGCTCAATCCCTATGGCATTCTCCTGCTCTGGGATTCACCCGCAGAGCCGGAAAGTGAGCTTAGCAGGTTGCAACAGCGGGGAATTCCAATAGTCGATCTCCTCCCGTCCAACTGTGACGAAGTGGTCAGCGTTACGTCCGACCGAGAACAGGGCGCTCATCTAGCCGTCAAGTATTTGCTTGACCTTGGGCACAGCCGAATCGGCCTGATCCTCGATACCACAAGCCGAGGTCGCACCAGCAGCCGCAAGCTTGACGGCTACAGACGTGCGCTGGACGAAGCAGGGATAGGCTTTAACCCCGATCTGCTGGAAGAGGTTACCGGATTTGGCTTCGATGCTGGTTATAGTGGCGCGCTCCGACTTCTGGAACGAAGACCGGATATCACGGCCGTCTTCTGCATTAACGATCCCATAGCGCTCGGAGCTATGAGGGCAGCCGAGGATACCGGAAGGACCGTTCCGCGCGATATTTCGGTGATCGGCTACGGCGCGTTCGTCGAGGGCACATACTGTCGGCCACGCCTCACCAGCGTTGCAATGTCCTCCAGCATCATCGCCAGCGAGTCGATTGATATACTTGTTAGGATGCGCTCCGACGAACCACAGATCCGCCATTCGATCGCGCTGCCAATGGAGCTTGTCGTCCGCGAATCCACCGGTCCTGCGCCCATTTAGTAGTTCCGTCGCGCAAGCATGCGCTTCGCAGCTCAGGCGGTAAGGTAAAGAAGATCACCGCGACGCGCCGCAAATCAGAGAGGGCTCCCGCATCTTCGGAAGCCTCAATCTCCGATCTATTCTCTGTTCGCTGTTGGGTTACGCCACGCCAGGTTCGAGCCTCGGCTGCCCTTCAGCTTTCCGTTCCCTCTTTTCACCAATTGGTTCGGAGCCCACAACACCATCCGCTTGTTCGGCCCTTGGCTCAGCGCTGGCAAGCTCAGTGCTGATGGTGGCTCCCTCAAGCAATGCCTCGAACTCCTCTCGCTCAAGTGTTTCCTTTTCGAGGAGTACCTTGACGATGGCGTCCATTTTCTCGCGGTTTTCCTGTAGAATTGCCGTCGCTCTCTCGAACGCGGCTTCCATGATTTTGCGTATTTCTTTGTCGATGCTCCGAGCTACCTCCTCGCTATAGTTGCGATCTTCCATCAGATCGCGCCCGAGGAATGGATTGCCGTGGCGCTTGCCAAGTGTGAGCGGGCCCAAAGTCTCGCTCATGCCATATTCGCACACCATTGCCCGAACCAGTTCCGTGGCGTGTTCCAGATCATTCGACGCGCCAGTGCTTATCTCACTGAAAACCAGCTTTTCCGCCGCACGACCGCCCAGCAGCCCAGCCACCTTATCCAACAGCTCGCTTCTGGTAGTAAGATACTTGTCCTGTGTGGGAAGCTGCATCGTATATCCCAAAGCCATACCGCGCGGCAATATCGATACCTTGTGCACAGGATCGGCGTAGTGCAGCAGCTCTAATACCAGCGCGTGCCCCACCTCGTGATAGGCCACCATCTCTTTTTCTTTCTCACTAATGAGCCTGCTCTTGCGCTCCGGACCAGCTACAACGCGATCCACCGAGTCCTCGAAATCGGCCATGCAAATTTTGGTTTGTTCTCGCCTTGCAGCAAGCAAAGCAGCCTCGTTGACCAGATTGGCTAGGTCAGCACCCGAGAACCCGGGGGTGCGACGCGCAAGGCTCTCGATATTCACGTCGTCAGCCAGTGGTTTTCCACGCACGTGAACCCGAAGTATTGCCTCGCGGCCCCGTGCATCCGGGTTGTCAACCACTACCCGTCGGTCGAACCTGCCCGGCCTCAACAGCGCCGGGTCAAGAACGTCGGGCCGGTTTGTCGCTGCTATCAGTATCACCCCGGCATTGGGATCAAAGCCGTCCATCTCGACCAGAAGCTGGTTGAGAGTTTGTTCACGCTCGTCATGCCCGCCGCCGAGGCCCGCGCCTCGCTGTCGGCCCACGGCGTCGATCTCGTCGATGAAGATCAGACTGGGCCGGTTAGCCTTAGCTGTATCGAACAAATCGCGAACTCGCGAAGCTCCCACGCCCACGAACATCTCCACGAAGTCCGATCCGCTTATGTGGAAAAACGGCACACCTGCCTCTCCCGCTATGGCCCGCGCAAGCAGCGTCTTACCGCATCCGGGAGGACCCAACAGCAACACACCTTTCGGGATCTTCGCGCCCAGAGCCTGGAACTTGCGGGAGTTGCGCAGGAACTCGACAACCTCTTCTAGCTCTTGCTTCGCCTCGTCAACCCCGGCGACGTCATCAAAGGTCACTTTGGGCACGTTCTCGCTAAGCCTCTTTGCGCGACTTCGCCCAAACGACATGGCCTGGTTGCCGCCCATCTGGGCCTGTCGCATAAACAACACCCACAAGACCACCAAGAATCCCAACGGCAATATGACGGAGACCAACAACGACATCAAGCTTTCGGGAATCGGTCCCTTAGCGGTACGATAGTCTACGTTGTTTTGCCTCAGAGCTTCCTTGAACTTGCTCCGCTCTTCCGGCTCACTGTCGAGGGTTGTGTAGAACTTGCCCTTGGCGGTCTCGAATGTAAACTGATCTCCCTTTATCACGCCTTTGGTGACCTCGCCGCTCTGCACCATCTTCCACGCTTTGGAGATGTCCACGTTCTTCGGCGAGTTAGGATCAGGGCTTAAAGAACCACCGCCTCTGATCAGCATGACTACCAGGAACAGAAGTCCTATGATTGCTAAGTTCTTCAAATAACGATTCAAAACACATCCTCCGGCGCCAATTCGCGCTGGATAAACCATGTGATTATACCACGGCGTTTCATGGGTAGGCAATCAAGTAAGCGCCAGACAACCAGTTCGGTGTCGGATGACGAGATTTCGATGGCGATGGATAAATCGTGTATTTGAGCGACGTCCCAGGTATCAAAACAGGCTGTTCGGCTCTACCAGCGCTTTTCTTGAACTGCAAGATCAACGGATTATCGAATTTTGGTATGTGCAGTGGCATGGTCAAAATTGTACGAACCGGCGGATCGAGAGGTGTTTGAAACGGCTTAAAGGATGGTATTGCGATGACTAATCGAGCTAATAGGAAGGAGTTATGCCATGCACCTGCTATCTAGAAGACTTGTCGAGGAGTCGGGAGTCGACGTAGACGAGCTGGTAAAGCTGCTGGTTAAGAACGCCGCTGCGGAGCTTACGACATTCTACTACTACACGATCCTACGCGTGAACCTGACAGGAATTGAGGGCGAGGGTCTCAAGGAGATCGCCGAGGACGCGCGCATCGAGGACCGCAATCATTTCGAAGCCCTTGTCCCGCGCATCTACGAGCTCGGCGGCAAGCTGCCGGACGATATGACTGAGTTCCATAACATATCCGCCTGCCCACCCGCCAAGATGCCTGCCGACCTAACGGACGTCAAGTCAATATTGCAGGTTCTGCTGAAGGCCGAGCAGTGCGCCGTTAAAGGCTATACCCACATCTGTAACTTGACCTGCGCCAAAGACCACCGCACTCATGATCTGTCGTTGGCGATCCTGAACGAGGAGATCGAGCACGAGGCGTGGTTTTCGGAGTTTTTGGCGCATGGGCCATCGGGTCATTTCGGCCGCCGCACAGTGGGTGCGTCGCCGTTCGTGTCCAAGTATCTGAGAACGTAAACTATGTCCTTGGCAAAGTTGATGGTATGTTGTGCGGGCGGCCTTTTCCGGCGGCCCGCACGAGGTCCGAACATTAACCTGTTAGGGTAACCAAATACGTATTGCCTAGCTTCTCAACGTGATCGAGGATGTTCTGAAAATCGTCCAGATGACCTTCCTCGTCGGCGAGCAGCTTCTCGAAGAGAGCCTTGGAGACGTTGTCACCCTCCTGGGCGCACATGTTGGCGCTCTTGTTATACATATCAACAGCGCCTTGCTCGAGGTCGATGTCGAGCTTCAGTAGCTCGGGGATGGCAAGACCCTTTTTCGCCTCGTCGGCGGGCTTGGTGGTGGGAGTCCCCCCGAGGAAAAGAATCCGCTCCGCCAACTCCTCGGCGTGCTTCATCTCGGCAATAGCGATCTCTTTAAGTATGCCCGCGAGCTTGCCGTAGTCGGCGTCCTCAAGCTCATAGTGCTGAACCATATACTGCGATATGGCATATAATTCTCGTGCCCTTGCCTCGTTGAGCAACTCAATGACTTTCTCGCTCATAGTGAACCTCCGGGTTGATAGCGCAATGGCGGCGGACAGCTCTCAATATGCCGTTGCGCTTGAGTCCAATATATCAGGAAACGGCCCCACGTGTCCACTGTCCGAAATGCAACTGCTGAGTGGGATAGAAAACGCGCTTTTGCGTTTAGCGCGGGTTGTGGTAAAATGGGTTCAACAAACCGCTGGGGGTGCTGCGAAAGCGGCTGAGATTCCGAGGTAGTTCGGATATCCCTTTGAACCTGATCCGGTTAATACCGGCGTAGGAAACGCGGGCGCGCTTCGTGAGATGGCTATTACCTCCATTTCTCCTCACGCTGTCGGCATCCTCCAGCGAGACTAAACTTAACGGAGGGACAAAAATGTCCGAGCAACTCGAAAACATCTTTTCTCACTCCAGCGAAAAGGACGTGACGCGGGCGCTGGTGCGCGAGTTCGCGCGGGAATTCGACGACTACACCGAGACTGACGTGCTCATCGCCGGTGGCGGGCCAAGCGGGCTGATGTGCGGTAAAGTGTTGGCCGACAACGGTGTCAAAGTGATGATCGTCGAGCGCAACAATTACCTCGGCGGCGGGTTCTGGATAGGCGGCTACCTGATGAACAAGGTAGTGATACGCGAGCCTGCAAACCGAATCCTCGAAGAGCTGGGCGTTCCACAAAAGGAGGTGGAGCCTGGTTTGTTCGTCGCCGACGGACCCCACGCTTGCTCCAAGCTAATCGCTGCCGCCTGTGACGCCGGGGTAAAGATCCTAAACATGACCACGGTCGATGACGTGGTGCTGCGCGAGGAAGGACGAGTGGCGGGGCTGGTGATCAACTGGACTCCAGTGAAGGGACTACCAAGGCAAATAAGCTGCGTTGACCCGGTCGCCATCGAAACCAAACTAGTCATCGACGCCACCGGCCACGACGCGGCGGTGGTCAAGCATCTTGCCGACAGAGGTTTGGCAAGCGTTCCGGGCTGCCACCCGATGTGGGTAGAACGATCCGAGGAAGACGTAGTACGCCATACGGGAATAGTTCATCCGGGCTTGATGGCAATTGGGATGTCGGTATCTTCGGTGCACGGACTTACCCGAATGGGGCCGTCATTTGGATCCATGCTGATATCCGGGATTAGGGGCGCGGAAATAGCTCTAGAACAGCTTGGAAAACCTGCAACATCGAAGCTGTCAATGGCTACCACATAATCGCGCAAATGTAGCGAGTAGGCGGGAACTTAGAGCACCGTGAGGGAGTCTCACCAAACAAAGCGATACGGGAGGCCATAGAAAATCGCGCTTCGGGGATCGGGAAGTGGCTGCCGTCACCGTGGCCTGCCATAGTTTCAGGCCTCCCGTTTGTCGTTTTTGTTTCCTCCTCTAGAGTTCTGAGAGCTGAATTACCTCACACCTGTGTAGTGTGCTTCACTTCCCCGCGCAAAGACGACGTGGTGCATATAGTTGTATAATGAACTTACTAGCCCACAAGGAGGTCTCGCTCTTTTGGTCAACCCTGAAGACAACAAGGCGGCGAAAGAATATACTCGCTCTCACGCAGTCTTCGAGGCCGCACGGCGTCTGATGCCCGGAGGCGTGAACAGCCCCGTCAGGGCATATAAATCAGTTGGCAAAGAACCGGTAGTTATCGAGCGGGGGAGCGGAAGTCGCGTTTGGGACGTGGACGGCAACGAATACATCGACTACGTTTGTTCCTGGGGACCGCTGATACTGGGACACGCACCGGAGGAGGTGGTTGATGCCGTGTGCACGGCCGCCAAGTCTGGGATTAGCTTCGGAGCGCTGACGGAGCGAGAGGCGGAGTTCGCTAAACTGCTCTGTGAAGCGGTGCCCTGTCTGGAAATGGTGAGACTAGTTAACTCCGGCACGGAAGCTGTTATGAGCGCGATACGACTCGCTCGCGCAGTTACGAGACGCGACCTAATAATCAAGTTTGAGGGCGGCTACCACGGGCATAGCGATGGCCTCCTTGCCAAAGCAGGATCTGGAATTGCCACGCAAGGAATTCCGGGCTCACCCGGTGTGCCGGAAAGCTTCGCTGCACTTACAATTACCATTCCTTTTAACGACGTTGATGCGCTGCGTCAGGTACTCGATGAGAAGGGCTCGGAAATAGCTGGTTTGATAGGCGAGCCTGTGCCGGCCAATATGGGTGTAGTACCACCAGAGCCAGGCTACTGGCAAAAGGTACGCCAGTTGCTTTCGCAAGCGGGCGCCTTGTTGATATTCGACGAGGTAATAACTGGTTTTCGCCTCGGTTGGAGCGGCGCTCAAGGAGTGATGGGCGTCACGCCCGACATCTGCGCACTGGGCAAGATAATCGGCGGCGGGCTTCCTGTGGGCGCCTATGGTGGACGAGCCGATCTGATGAGAATGGTGGCTCCGGAAGGGCCTGTCTACCAAGCCGGCACTCTTTCAGGTAACCCTCTAGCAGTTGCCGCCGGGCTAGCCACCCTCCATAGGCTGAAAACCGAAGACCCTTACCCCGCATTAGATAGATTGGCCGGAATGCTTGAGACGGGGCTGAGTGAAGCCGCCTACGAGGCTGGAGTGAGTGTGTGTATAAACCGAGTTGGATCTATGCTGACCGTGTTCTTCACTGAAGGCCCGGTGACCGATTTCGCCTCGGCCGCTCGTTCCGACAAGGCACAGTATGCGTCGTTCTTCCGCGCTAGTCTCGAGCGCGGTGTAATGTTAGCACCAAGCCAATTCGAGGCTGCCTTTGTATCCGCAGCCCACACGGAAGACGATATCGCACAGACCATCGAAAGCGCACGAACAGCTTTCCTGGAGGCGGCTCGTTGAGAAATCGACGCGCACTATTGGGCACGCGCGGAAGCACATTGGCATTGGCACAGTCCAATTGGGTGGCTGAAAAACTGCGTCAACTTGGCTGGAATGTCGAGCTTAGAATTATCAAGACCACCGGGGATCAGGTTACTAGCCTTCCACTCGGCGCCATCGGCGTGAAGGGTCTTTTTGTTTCGGAAATCGAGCAAGCGTTGCTGGCAAGAGAAGTGGATGTGGCTGTGCACAGCCTGAAAGATCTACCGACAGAGATGCCGGATGGACTGAGACTGGCGTCGGTGCCGGAGCGCGAGGATCCGCGCGACGTGCTAGTGAGCCTTAACGCAGACAGTATCGCAACGTTGCGCGAAGGCGCTTTGGTGGGAACGTCTAGCCTACGGCGGAAGGCGCAGCTTCTAGCAGCGCGACCCGACCTGCGCCTTGTGGAATTGCGCGGCAACGTTGATACGCGTTTGCGAAGGCTTGACGAAGGCCGGTTTGACGCCATTTGTATGGCCGCCGCCGGCCTGCACCGACTGGGACTGGCTGACCGGATCACCGAGTATATCGAAGTGGCCTTGATGGTTCCGGCAGTAGGACAAGGCGCGCTAGCAATACAGACGCGCACGGACGGGGGAGAACTCGTTGAGGATCTTCGAACTCTTCATCATAAGCCTACGGAGTTGGCCGTACGCGCTGAGCGCGCTGTTCTGGCGACGCTGGGAGGAGGATGTAACATACCTTTGGGTGTGCTCGGAATCAGCGATGGAGACTCGATCAGCCTAACTGCAACCCTTTGCAAGCCGGATGGGACCGAGGTGATACGACAGAGCGCAAGAGGAACCGGAACACCCGAAGAACTAGGTCGAGAGTTGGCGATCAAGCTATGGGAAGAAGGCGGGAATCTGTTTCCCGAGTTGAATCCAAAGCTGAATTGACCCTGTGAAACTAACGAACCAAATTCCCGTGAATCTGGACGTTTTGCGCAACCGAGACTATTGACACGGATAGCGTTACGTGACATTATCTCGCTTACATATCATCGCGAGACACCCACCCGCCATTTGGCGATACAAGCTCCTTAAGGAAGGAGGAAACGTCTATGCAGATGCTTTATCTGAGCAAGCAAGACATTCAGCATTTGGGGGTGACAATGGCGCAGATAATAAGCGCCGTGTCGGACGCTCTAAAGCTAAAAAGCGAGGGCAAGGTTCAGATGCCACCTAAGTCAGCAATTCGCCCCGTCGCTGACTCGTTCGTGCACGCGATGCCGGTGTATGTGGATGGCTCCGAGATATGCGGCGTAAAGTGGATCAGCGGTTACCGCAGCAACATCGAAAAGAACCTGGCCTACATTAATGGTCTTCTCATCCTGAGCAACGCAAGCAATGGTTTGCCGATAGCAGTGATGGACGGCACTGAGATTACTGCGTTGCGGACAGGCGCGATGGTTGGCATTGCGGCAAAACATTTGGCCCGAATGGATAGCTCAGTGGTTGGAATCCTTGGGTGCGGTGTGCAAGCGCGCAAGAGCCTAATAGCACTGATGGAGGTAATGCGAGAGATAAAGTATGTGCGCTGTTACGACATCGCGCCGGAGGCAATGGGACAGTTTATAGCCGAGATGGAAGGAATGTTCCCGCTGACTTCGTTTGTCACTTGCGACTCACCTGCGGATATGGCCCACTTCTCCGACGTGGTAGTTAGCGCCACACCCATAAGAGATGTACCGAATCCGTCGCTCGACGCCGGAATGCTTAAGAAAGGCGGCCTCGCCATCGCTCTGGACTACGACGCGGCATGGACCCCGGCTGCAATGAACGAGTGCAATCGGATAGTAACCGACGATGTTGAACAGTTTACCTTCACAAAACAAGAGGGACTGCATTTTTCGGAATTGGCAGGGGACAGCTACCTAGACCTTAGCGACGTGGTGGCTGGTAAATCCAAAGGACGCGAAACCGATGACGAATCTGTCATGTGCCTGAATCTTGGCGTGGCTGTGGCAGACATAGCCGCAGCGAAAGTGCTTTACGACCGTGCACTCAAGCATCAGATCGGCACATACCTACCTTTGTAGTTACTAGGACAAGCGACTCGCATTGTGGGTGACGGGCGGTGTCTGTGCGTTTTTGGCTCCGCTCGTCTGTTGTATTTTTGAGGTAGACCCTGCAGCTTTACGGCGATATGATGTACTGTATAGTAGGTAGAAAGAGATCGGTGTAGAGTTGATACCACGTTCGATCGTTGACACGTCTAAGCTTAAGATGGTCTTTTGGGAGCTCACCACGGCGTGCAATCTGAAGTGCGCGCATTGTCGGGCGTGTTCTGTCCACCAGCGATCCCCTGACGACTTGAGCACCGCTGAAAGCAAGGCGCTGTTGGACGAGATAGCAAAGTTGGGTCCGGTGTCGGTAGTGCTGAGCGGAGGAGAGCCTTTGGCAAGACCCGACGTTTTCGAGATTGCCGCGTACGGAAGCTCGAAGAGCTTGCGTATGCTGCTGGCAACTAATGGAACGCTGCTGACATCGGAGGTGGCGCGAAGAATAGTCGAAGCCGGGATTGGACGGGTAAGCATAAGCATCGATGGCGCAACGGCGACGTCGCACGATTCATTCAGGGGCGTGGAAGGCGCGTTCGAGCAAGCGTGGGCAGGAGTTGAACATCTGAAGAGAGTTGGCGCGCCTTATCAGATCAACACGACCATCTCGAAACACAACATAGCCGAAATACCGGACATATTACGCCTGGCTGTCGAGCGCGGCGCATCAGCACTGCATATATTCCTGTTAGTGCCGACGGGCTGTGGCAAAGAAATAGCCGACGAGGAAATGATCGAGCCAGAAGATTATGAACGGGTTCTGAACTGGCTATATGACCAGTCGAAGGAGGTTCCGATTCACCTTAAGGCCACCTGTGCGCCGCATTACTTCCGTGTTATACACAAGCGCGCAAAGGAAGAAGGCATAAAGCCAACGGCGATTGCACACGGCCACGATTCGGTAACAAAGGGCTGCCTAGCCGGTTCGTCAGTGTGTTTCATTTCACATAAGGGCGAGGTCTACCCGTGCGGATACCTTCCCGTCTCAGCCGGAAATGTACGAAACACGAGTTTCTGGACAATCTGGGAAAACGCAGAGGTGTTCCGCGTTCTTCGCGACGAGAACAATCTAAAGGGCAAGTGCGGCGTGTGTGAGTATCGAAAAGTATGTATGGGCTGCCGGGCTCGTGCATACGCGTATACTGGTGACTATATGACCTCGGAGCCCTACTGCGTGTATGAGCCAAAAAGCCGTCAGTCAGCGCCTTCGACCCAGGTCGGAATGCATTATTAGTCGCCAAAAGCAAAAAGACCAATGGACAATACGGACAAGCAACTTCTCAACATCATACAAACCGGCTTCCCCGTCACATCAAAGCCCTATGAAGCGCTTGGGAAGAAAATTGGCATAAGCAGTTCCGAGGCTTTGAGCCGCACGCGCGAGTTGGTTGAGTGCGGGATAATCAGGAAAATCGGAGCGTCTTTTGACACGCGCAAACTGGATCACGTAAGCGCGCTGGTTGCGACAAAAGCGCCTGCGGAAAGAATTGAGGAGGTAGTCCGCATAATAAGCTCGTTTGAAGAGGTAACACACAGTTATGAGCGTGATCATGAATACAATCTCTGGTTTACGCTGGTATGCGAGAACGGAGAGCGGCTCGACGCGGTCCTGGACGAGATTGCAAACAAAACGGGCATAAAGGATATTCATGAGCTACCCGCTGAGCGCACGTTCAAGATCAAGGTGGATTTCGAGTTCTGATGACTGACAACCAGATCAAAGTCATTAAAGCTCTGGAAAATGGGCTGCCAATATCGGAAGCGCCTTTCGACGAAGTCGCGTCTCGGGCAGGCTTAACGGTTGATGAACTGATCCGGCAAATCCTGGAGTGGAAAGCCGATGGCACGATTCGGCGCTTTGGCGCAATCTTGCGTCACCACCGTGCAGGCTACGACGCCAACGCGATGGTGGTGTGGAATGTGCCAAGTGAGAAGATCGAAGCTTTTGCGGAGGTCGCAACCTCATTTAAGAACGTAAGTCATTGCTATCAGCGGCCTAGTTTCAGCGGGTTCGATTACAATCTTTATACTATGATCCACGGCAGATCCGACAGTGAACTAACGCAAACTACTGAAGAAATCGCGGAAAGGTCCGGCATTAGTGACTATGCATTATTGAGAACGATTGCAGAGCATAAGAAGAGTAGTCCTGTGTACTTTGCCAGTGTTGTAAGTCCTGCTCATTCCCACCCACCACCAGAGGAGCGAGAGTATCATAAGTGTAGCTCCTCAATTCAAGCCGATGCGACTTTCTATAACGCCCGCCAGCCAGAGAAAAGTGAGCTGAAGGGAGGCTGTTCGTGATAGGTATTACCAAGCTTTATTGTGGAACGGCGACCACAGGAGACGCTTTGCGTTATGGAAGGCACAGCAAGGGCATGCCTGCACACTTACTTCAGTATTCAGCAGACAAAAAGCCCATCATAGTCTGGAATATGACTCGTCGGTGCAACCTAAAGTGCATCCACTGCTATGCCAGCTCGGAGAACAAGGCCTATCCCAACGAGCTCACTTTCGACGAGGCACAGGAAATGATCCGCGACCTCGGAGATTTCGGCGCCCCGGTGCTGCTGTTCTCGGGCGGCGAACCGCTGTTGCGCGAGGATATATTTCAGCACGCAACGCTGGCCAGGGAATTGGGAATACGGCCCGTCATATCCACCAACGGCACCCTCATTACCGAAGAAGTCGCTGAGCGGATCAAGTCTACGGGTTTCGGCTACGTAGGAATAAGCTTGGACGGAGTCGGCGATCGCAATGATATCTTCCGAGGCCGGGCTGGAGCGTTCGAGGCAGCAATGCGCGGCTTCGACAACCTGGTGGCAGTGGGCCAAAAGTGCGGACTTAGACTGACACTTACTCGACACAACTACGAAGAGCTCGACGCCATCTTTGATTTCATAGAAGAACACAAGATTGACCGCGCTTGCTTCTACCATTTGGTATACACCGGAAGAGGGACAGGATTGAGAGAAGATGACCTCACGCACGAGGAGTCCAGAAAAGCTGTAGACTTGATCATCGACCGCACTGCAGATTTTCACCGCCGTAGGCTTGAAATAGATATCCTCACTGTGGACAACCACTGCGACGGGCCTTACCTTTACATGAGGATGCTGCGAGAGGGCTCGCCGCGAGCGGCAGAGGTGTTGCAACTTCTCGAATGGAACGGTGGAAACAGCTCCGGCATCGGAATAGCGGCAATCGACAACGAGGGCAACGTGCATGCTGACCAGTTCTGGTGGCATTACTCGTTCGGCAACGTAAGAGAACGCAAGTTCATCGACATTTGGACAGATACGTCCGATCCGTTGATGGCCGGACTCAAGAACCGAAAACCGCTGCTTAGGGGGCGCTGCGCTAAGTGCAAGTGGCTTGAAATATGTAATGCAAACCTCAGAGTAAGAGCAGAGGCAGTTTACGGTGACGTGTGGGCTCCGGACCCGGCGTGTTATCTCACCGATGAGGAGATAGGACTTACGGGGAGTTAACCGCGAAAAGTCTACTGCACGGCGAAGCGAGACATAGCTGACTTAGTGAAAAACGAAGACGCAGACATGTATCGTGCCTGCGCTACCCGCGTGTGAGGGGCGCATATTGGATCAGGCAAGGCAGAAACTGGGATGAGCAAAGTATATTTGGTAGGCGCCGGACCAGGCGACCCTGGGCTACTGACAATCAAAGCATTGGAGTGCATCAGGAAAGCCGACGTGATAGTCTACGACCGCCTTGTGCACCCGACGATACTTAGACACGCCCCAATTGACGCGGAGATGATCTACGTCGGCAAAGCATCGAGCCGCCACACTTTGCGCCAAGAGGAAATTAACCGGCTTTTGGTAGAGAAGTCGAAGCAGGGCAAGACGGTGGTGCGATTAAAAGGCGGCGACCCGTTCGTGTTCGGCCGCGGTGGCGAAGAAGCCGAAGCACTCGCCGCCGACGGTATTGAGTTTGAAGTGATCCCGGGAGTAACCTCGGCTATTGCAGTTCCAGCTTATGCGGGCATCCCGGTCACACATAGGGGCTTTTGCAGCGCAATGGGAATTATCACCGGTCACGAGGACCCGGTCAAAACGGTTTCAAGCATCAAATGGGATAAGATATCGACCGGACTTGATACCCTGGTTTTTCTGATGGGCGTAGAGAACCTGCCTAACATAGTATCCGAACTTATCGCAAACGGCCGCGATTCGAGCACGCCGATTGCATTGGTAAGGTGGGGCACGCTAGCCAAGCAAGAAACGCTCACGGGCACCCTGGCTGACATCGTGGATAAAGTCAAAAAGCGTGGGTTCGAATCGCCTGCGGTGACGGTGGTGGGAGATGTAGTGAGACTGCGCGAGAGACTCCGGTGGTTTGACAACCGACCGTTGTCCGGCCTGCGGGTTCTCGTAACTCGGAGCCGAGAGCAAGCAAGTGCGCTCTCGGAAGCCCTCCGAGAATATGGAGCGGAGCCTGTGGAGTTCCCAGTACTGAAGATCGCACCGCCCGACAGCTTCGCCAAACTAGACGATGCCCTTGAGAGGATAGAAGAATATGATTGGTTGCTGTTCACCAGCGCCAACGGCGTTACAGCAACAATCAACCGACTATACGAGATTGGCCGGGACGTACGCTGGCTTAAGGGCCCTAAAATAATGACCATCGGGTCCAAAACGGCAGACGCGCTAAGGGCAATCGGAATAAGAGTGGACTTCACGCCGAATGAGTTCGTAGCTGAGGCTTTGGTAAGGGAATTTCCGGAAAGCCCCCAGGGTAAGCGCATTCTGCTTGTGCGCGCGAAGGAGGCTCGCGAGTTAATCCCCGAGAAATTGACAGAGCGCGGAGCCGAGGTCGACGTTGTAGCAGCGTACCAGACACTAGTTGAAGAATCGGAGTCGGCTCCAATCAAACAGATGCTTGCAGCAGGCGAGATCGACATCATTACGTTTACAAGCTCGTCGACGGTAACAAACTTCGTTAAGCTAATCGGCAAACTCGACGGCAGGCTTGGAAAACAACCGATTATAGCGTGCATAGGGCCAATAACCGCAAAGACTGCCGAAGAGAATGGGTTAAAGCCAGACGTAATTTCCGAGACCTACACCATCGAGGCATTGGTAGAGTCGATCGTAGGACTTGTAAATAGGAGATAGGGTTGAAAGACGAAGTCAACGACGGCAAGAATGGTCAGAACTTCTCGCAGAATCAGCAGCAAATTGGCCTGACCCAAGCATTATGGAACTTCTTCAGCGATATGAAGACGGCTATCGTGCTCCTACTTCTCCTCGCAGTTGCATCGGTACTTGGCACGGTAATAAAGCAGAACGCACTGCCCCAGGAATACGTGGCTTTATACGGCACAAAAGGCTACACGTTGATCAGGTATTTTGGCTTTGAAAACGTCTATGGTTCCACTATATACAAGATTCTTCTGTCACTGGTCGGAATCAACCTCACCGTCTGCAGCATCAACAGGTTCAGCGGTACTTGGAGGCGTGCTTTCGGACAGAAAGTGATAGCCGACACAGAGCAAATCAGGGCAATGCAGCGCTCCGAAAGTCTGGATTGCGGGGATTCGGTGGATGAGGTTGTCGAGAAAATCGCGCGCGTGATGCGATCGCGGGCGTATAACGTTTCCATCGCGAAGGAGTCCGGTCGCGCCTGGATACTGGCGACTCGTGGCAGGCTCAGCGCATGGGGACCTTATCTCACTCATCTAAGCCTTTTGGTCATCTTCCTCGGCGCAATCGTGGGCAGAATTACGGGCTTCGACGGCTTTATGAGTATATCCGAGGGTGGCGCGACCAACACATACTTCCGCAGCGACAATCATCAGGAAGCTAAGCTCGGCTTCCGGGTAAGTCTGAGAAGCTTCAAGATAGAACACGACGGCAAGGGCAACCCCACATCCTACAAAAGCGACTTGGCCGTGTATGAGGGCAATAAGAAAGTTGCCGAAAAAGTGATCGACGTTAATCATCCCCTCACCTACAAAAGAGTCTCTTTCGTTCAATCCGATTTCGGACTTGCCGGAATATTGGTTAAGGTTGCCCCACCCCACGGACGACCGTTGATAATTCCCTTTGAGCTGACCACGGAGGATGATCCGCACGGCAAGGTCTACCAAGTGTCTGGGGAACCATTTAAGCAGATCAGCGTAGGAGGTAGGACGCTCACTGTATTCATTCACGATTTCGAACCGAATTACTCCGGCAAAGAGGAGACCGGAATTAGCCCTTTGCCCATCAATCCAGCGGCAAGAATTATGGTGAACGACCGACTTCCAGCCTACAAAGGCATGGATGCGTGGAGGAACCTGGGCTGGCTTGAGGAAGGCGAATCGGCGCGCTATAAGGATTACATCGTAAGCTTAGAAAAAGTGATTGACTACACCGGGCTGCAGGTGAGCAACAATCCGGGATTGCCGATAGTCTACCTGGGTTTCGGTCTGATAATGGCTGGCGTGTTCATATCGTTCTACGTTTTGCACAAGACCATCAGAGTATGCGTCACGCAGGCGGGTGAGGGAGTGTCGGTTGTGACGGGAGCAGCCTCGCGAGAAGACCCGTCAGTGTTCGACGCCGACTTCAGAGAGATTCGCGAGGCTTTGGAGGACAGAAAGCGATGACGATAGCATTGGGCGCTTCCCTATTCCGGGTAGCAGTTGGCCTATACTTTTTAAGCGCGATACTCTACCTATGGCATTTGATCAGAACGGGGAAACTCGCTAGCAAAGTTGCCACAACGACTCTCGGAACAGGCTGGGTTATACATACTGCCTCGTTAATAGTACGAACAGTCGCCGCCGAGCGTCCGCCCTTTTTGAACCTTTATGAGTACTTGTTGTCGATGACTTGGGGATGCGTGTTGGTTTACTTGTTAGTAGAGTTCAAAGTCAAGAACAAGTCTCTTGGCTCATTTGCCGTGCCTCTAATCACTATGTTTGCGCTTTTTGCCGCAAGGCTGCCAAGCGAAGTAAACCCAACCTTGCCCGCCCTAAAAAGCGCTTGGAGAGTGCCGCATATATCGACGGCGATACTAGCGTACGCGTCATTCGCACTTGCGTTTGCGATGGGGATAATGTATTTAATACGGGAGCAAGCCGACAAGAAGGAAAACTCGCCGTGGAGCACTCGACTTCCGGCTGCAAAAACGCTCGATACGTTGATGTACCGCACAGTCGCCTTCGGCTTTTTGATGCAGACTGCCCTAATTGTCACCGGCGCGATCTGGGCGCAGTATGCGTGGGGACGCTACTGGGGATGGGACCCTAAGGAAACGTGGGCGCTAATTACCTGGCTTATATACGCCGCTTACCTGCACATGCGCGTCACGATGGGCTGGCGAGGTCGGAGATCGGCAATCGTTTGCATAGTCGGCTTCGCGGTCACCATGTTCACCCTGCTGGGTGTAAACTTGCTCCTGACAGGACTTCATAGCTACGCCGGTTGATATCAGGCAGAAGGGGATGCGCGCAATGCATCTTGTGTTGATCGGCCTAAGTTACAAAACCGCGCCGATCGAACTCCGCGAGAGAGTTAGCATATCCAAGGCACAGCTCCCAGAGGCGCTGGGGAGTCTGTCACACGTCGCGGGGGTGCGCGAGTGCGTTATTCTCTCTACCTGCAATCGCACCGAAATTTACGCCTCCACCGAGACGCGCGATGCGGACAGCGCCATCGTAAATTGGCTGGCCCATCGCTGCCACTTGACGCCGGAGGAACTGGACGGCCATACCTACATCACTGCGGGACACAAGGCTGCAGAGCATCTCTTCCGAGTAGTCCCTGGACTGGACTCGATGGTGCTGGGAGAAACGCAGATTTTGGGTCAGGTCAAGGAAGCCTACGCGGCCGCCTTGGAGATAAAGACCGTCGGACAATTGACAAACACACTGTTTCAGCAGGCCTTGGCGGCGGCAAAGCGCATCGTAAGCGAGACAGGGATCGGGCGTGGGGCATTTTCAGTTGGCTCTGCGGCTGCCAGGCTGGCAAGGTCCGTGTTCGGCGACCTAAGGTCTAGTACGCTGCTGATTGTCGGCGCCGGCAAGATGGCCGAACTTACGACGAGCCATCTGACTGCGCTTGGAGTAAGCAACCTGCTGATAACAAGCCGCACTACCGAACACGCGGAGGAATTGGCTTCAAGATACGAGGCGCAGTCGGTTGCTTACGAGGACCTCGGCTTTGCGCTGGAGAAAGCGGACATCGTAGTCTCGTCTACCGGGGCTGAGGGAAACGTGATAACCCGAAAAATGGTGCAGTCGGCAATGCGAGCGCGCAGGGGCAGGCCGATGTTTATAATCGACCTGGCCGTGCCTAGGGACGTTGAAGAAACAGCCGCGGACATCGACAACGTGTTTCTCTATAACATCGACGACCTGGAGGCGGTGGTTGAAGCAAATGACGCGAGCCGCAGGGCTGAGATAGAAAAGGCGGAGCGAATCATCTCGGAGGAAGTGGCGGAGTTCAATCGCTGGTTCAGGACACTCGACGCGGTACCCGTAATTACCGCGCTGCGGGAGAAATTCGAGGGCATACGCAAAGATGAATTGGAAAAGCTATTGAAAAAGCTCCAGCACTTAAGCCCTCAAGATGTGGCTGCGATAGATGCAGCGATGAGATCCCTCATCAACAAGATATGTCACCAGCCAATGATCCAGATCAAACAATGCGCGTCAGATCCAGGCGCCTCGGCCAAACTGGAAGCCATGTGTGAGGCGTTCGGGCTATGCCCGGCAAACGACAAATCTGAGCCGCTGAAACGATCGGAGGTTGGCTAGATGACAAGTTACGTGGCCAATCAGTGGCTCATTATCCACTTAATTGGCTACCTGACGGCGTCTGCGGCCTTCACGGCGGCGTTCGCGGCTGCGGCAGGCTATTACCTGCAAGAACGGATGCTCAAGAAGAAGCAGGTCAATGCACTCCAACGACTACTCCCCGCACTTGGAGCCTGCGATCGCTTGGCATATCGGACGGCGGCTTTTGGATTCGTCATGCTGACTATGGGGATCATCGCACGGGCAGTGTGGTCACAGATGACCCGTGGCGCATTGTGTCACTGCGAGCCTGGAGAACCGTGGCTATTGGTGACATGGCTGGTATATGCGGCGTATTTGCACGTTCGCGGAATAGGCGGATGGCGTGGTAAGTGGGCGAACCGGCTATTGACTGCCGGTTTCGTGACTGTCTTGCTAAATTGGGCGGATTATGGTTTTCAAATCACCGGCTGGCGCTGGTGATTGGCGGCTGATTACTCACTGGGGGAGACAACGGAGATGTGTCGCCGTGTGAAGGTCTGCGTTGTGCCAGCAATGATAAGCTTGTTTTTGCTTGCGATCTGCTCAAGCGCAGACATACTGGAGTGTCTATCGTGCCACAGCGCGCCAAGCAAGATCAATAAGGGCAGCAGAGACGTTAGATTGAGCGCCTTGGATGACTCAGCACACTCGCGCCTGGGCTGTGTAGACTGTCACGCCGACCTAACCGGCACAAAGTTTCCCCATAAACCGAAGACCCAACCAGTGAGCTGCGTGAAATGTCATCAGCGTCGGAAAGACAGTGGCACCGCAGGGTCAGTTGCCTCGAATGATAAAGACTTCACGGACGACATCCACGTAACAGCGATGAGGTCGGGCAAGCCCGGCACGCCACGATGCAAGACCTGCCACGGAACGCACGGGATAAGGCCGTCGAGCTCCTACAAATCCGGCGTGTCGCGGGCCAACATAACGACTACCTGTGGCAACTGCCATTTCGACAAAGCTTTCGCAAAGCGCCACGGCCTTAAGGACGTCAGCAATTACAAGAACAGCGTCCACGCGAGGATAGTCGAGAAAGCCAACGGCGTCGAGGCCGCAGCGCTATGCACGGATTGCCACCGCGTTCACAGTAGTGATCCAGCGGGCAAGGCAGGTTCGTCGGTCGACAGGCGACACGTTCCCTACACTTGCTCCAATTGCCACGCACAAGCACTGGAAGACTACCAGGAGAGCATACACGGATTGGCCGTCGCAAGAGGAGTAGAGAGCGCGCCTGTATGTACGGACTGTCATAGTGAGCACTCGATAGCCGATATCTCATCGCCTGAATCCTCGGTATATCCGACTCGCGTGCCGTCTTTGTGCTCGAAATGCCACGAGAACTCGCGCATCCAGAGACGTTTGGGCCTGCCGACAAGACGGCTTTCGTCGTATCTAGACAGTTACCACGGAGTAGCGAACAAGTCCGGCGATATCACCGCAGCTAATTGCGCGAGCTGTCACGGCTCGCACAGGATTCTGCCCTCCGACAACCCAAACTCGGCGACCCACAAGAAGAACTTGCCCAAAACTTGCGGCAAGTGCCATCCGGGCGCCAGCAGGAACTTTGCCGTAGGCTCAATACACGTCGTGCCCAGCCCGCAACGAGACGCGATAGTATATTGGGTGAGGACGTTCTATATAGTCTTCATCATCGGATTAATCGGATTGTTCTGCTTCTACATTGCCCTAGACCTACGGGCTAGGTGGATCGGTCGGCTGCCGTGGAGAAAAGGGGAGCGCAGGAGATGAAAGAGGAACGACGCTTCGTGCGTATGACGCTGAATCAGCGAATACAGCATATAGTGCTGATGCTTAGCTTTTTCACCCTGGTTGTGACCGGATTTCCTGTAACGTTTCCTGAGTCGTCTGCGGCAGCCGGAATTGTAAGGGTTCTCGGAGGGTTCACGATGCGGGCAGCTCTGCATAGGGCTGGCGCTATCGCCCTGATCTGCCTCAGTGTGTATCACGTGTTCTACATGCTATTCACACGTTACGGACGCGCGGAACTCCGGGCGTTGTGCCCTAATTTTAGGGACGCGCAGGACTCACTAGACATGATCAAGTTCTACCTAGGTCTGGCACCTCGCCCACCCCAGTTCGATAGATACAATTTCGTCGAGAAGTTTGAATACATAGCTTTGGCGTGGGGATCTGCGGTAATGATCCTCACTGGGCTTATGTTATGGTTCGAAACCGAGGCAATGCTGGTGCTGCCCAAGTGGGCACTAGATGTGGCGAAAGTGATACATAGTTATGAGGCATTGTTAGCTTTCCTGGCAATCATAATCTGGCACTTCTACCACGTACACCTCAACCCCGAGGTCTTCCCGATGAGCAAGGTATGGCTGACTGGCGAGATATCGGAACACGAGCTTGAAAACCTTCACCCTCTGGAATATGCTCGGATCATTAAGGGAGAAACAACCTCCACTGTATCAGAAGTAGAAAAGGAAAGGCAAACAGTGAGTTGCGCTGGCGGTTGTAAGAACGACATCAGGGAGTGGCTTCATAGGCCTATCAGGTTACCCATGATGCGCCGAGCAATCAGTCTGTGGACGATCTTGCTCCTTTTTGTATTTGTGGCCGCCGGCACCGTTGGGGGAATAGTCGTAACTAATCGATCGGTTTATTGCTTTAGATGCCACGATATGAAGCTCTACTATCAGACGTGGCGTGTGTCCTCTCACAAGAGAATCAAATGCGAAGAATGCCACGCTATGCCGGGCGTGGGCGACACGATCAGATCCCGTATTTCCTTGGCGCGCTTGGTGGAAAAACACACCAACAGCGATGCACAAGCGTGCCCCATCAAGGGTCAAGTGCCCGACGCAAACTGCAAGAAGTGTCACTCGAGCACGCACGATGTGGTTGTGTATCACGGACTGAAAATCACGCACAAAAATCACTGGGACATGGGGATCGGCTGTACTTTCTGCCACTCACGGGTAGTACACGGGCCTAATGCCGCCACTAAGAACACCCCCACTATGGCGACCTGTTTCAAATGCCACGATGGTAATAAGGCCTCGAACAACTGCGGCACCTGTCACGAGACCTTGGGGTTACGCCGACCTGCGCTTTTCAGCGAGGTCTGGGTAAGCGGACACAAGCGGGAAGTGGCAGGCGGGAGGAAATCTTGCAAGCGATGCCATCAGCCCAACTTCTGCGATAACTGCCACCGAATGGCCATGCCACATTCGTCGAAATTCCTGGAGGTTCATAACCAAGAGGCAGCCGAAAGCAAGCAAAACTGCAAGATATGTCACAACGAGTCCTACTGCTCCGAATGCCATAAAGTCAAGAGAGCACACGAGCTGGGCTGGATGGACAAGCACGCGACGGTGTTTCGCAAGCAAGGCTCGTCGTGCAAGCGATGCCACGAACGACGTTTCTGCATCGACTGTCACGTGCGCTACCGGCCACATCCGGACAATTGGGAGTCGGAGCACTCCACGCAAGCGAGATCTGCTCCCGAGAAGTGCAAAACGTGCCATCAATCGAGCTTCTGCGTTGGCTGCCACAGTGGGAAAACACCGCGATCTCATCAGGACATCTCGTGGGCGCGCACACATGGTCGTCAGTCGTCTCAGCTCTCCAACTGTTCGCTGTGCCACAACTCAGACTTCTGCCTGAAGTGTCATCAACGAAACAAACCGACATCGCATAAGCGAGATTGGCTGGAAACTCACGCGATCGAGGGAAAGTCGAGAGATAAGGCGTGTCAAATATGCCACACGCAGCAGTCGTGCGACCGGTGTCACGGCCTGCCAATGCCACACCCGAAGGCGTTCAAGTCGGGACATTCGTCGGTAGCGCCTGCCAAGGGCAAACTGTGCTTGAAGTGCCACGATAAGAGCGATTGTGCGTCGTGTCACAGAGGCACCCGACCAGCCAATCACGTCCCAAGCTGGATTAGCCACCACGGACAAACAGCGAGAATCTCCTCCGATTGCGATAACTGTCACAGCAAGCCATTCTGCGACAATTGCCACCAGAACACGATGCCGCTTTCACACGCCAACGAGTGGCGAAAGAAACACGGCAAAGTGTGGGCAAGTTCAGCGACAAAGTGTACGATATGCCACTCGAAGCAGTCTTGCGACAACTGCCATGGCGGAGTTCAGATGCCCCACCCCGCAAAGTGGAAGATAGGCCATCGGGAAGCTAAGGAATCCAGCCTGAAGAGTGATTCCGTGTGTTACAAGTGCCATACGGAGTCGTATTGCCAGAAGTGTCACTCAAATTACTAGCCACAAGACCAACGAGCGCGTGGTAGAACTTGAGAGCAGTGAGTTTGCCTGTACGAAAACGAGCGTCGGTCTTTAGTACTGCTGAGTGTGTCGGAGTTGCAGAATATAACAAATCAGCGCGCCGATTTGGCTAATAGCTTCTTTGTCCGTTACTGAGCGCTTGTTCGATGTCAACCTCCATTTGTCAGCCCGGCTGGGATTCTGTATTATTATGGCAGGGTTGAAAGCTATCGCAATAAACGGCAGTTTAGCGAACTGAGCTGGCTCAGTTTCATTGAGGTTCATGAGAATGTCGTATTGCCGAACTAAGCAACAAGCTGATCATTCGGCATAAAGCAAAACCTTAGCATTCCGGGCTCTGCCGGCGCCACGCTCAAAATAAACATTCTCAAGTAAGACAGGTTATTTCAGCACGTGATTTGGAGAGAGGGAACGTATGGTTGTGACACGAACGCTCGCATCATTCGTCGCAATACTGATCTTATTAGGCAGTAGTGGCGAAGCTAATGATAGCCTGGTGAAGGCCGACTGGATCGACTTCGCTTATACTTCTTCGCCCATTTTCCGACCAGTGGAACCATTGATACTAGCCAAGAACGGAACAGTGAGTTCGTCTGACCGCAAGACCAAGGTGGAAGTTGGCTCGTATGGCTCGCTGGGACGAGTGGTCTGGTGGAAGGTGGACGCAAGCTCAGATGCGAACGGCTGGGCTGTCGCTAGGATCGCCTTTCCGGAACGAGCACGGGGCAAAGTAAGAGGCGTGACACTTAAATTGGTCGCGCCAAAGCCTATCGAGCTTTCGTTTGACGCCTATACCAACGTGCCCGGCCCTAACTTCCAAGAAGCCTGGCTGGTCGGCTCGATGAAGCGAAAACTCGTTGCGGGAGTAAACGACGTCGAGTTTGTGTTCGCGGATGTCGGAATACCTAATATCGAATCGCTTCAGGGCTTTGGACTGAGCTTCGCAGGTCGAATGGACGGGCCAATCGAGGTTGGGTTCTCCAAGATAAGATTGCTGTTTGCTGACGCTAGTGAGGCAAAGGAGTTCGAACTAGCTCCTCTTCGTGTTACGACGGAAATCCTCCACGCCCGAGGCGTCAACCTCAAAAAACAGCTTGGTAAATTACCTAACCCAGAAATAGACCGTCGCTGTTGGCAAGGATTCCAGCTTGTGGCGATTGGCGAGCAGATAAATTATTGGCGTTTGCTAGCAAGAAAGCTTCGTCTTCCTGACCGCGAGAGTGCAAACTTGTCGCGTGACCGAGCTGTGCTTATCGCACGTCTGCAAAATAGTAAGAGCATTGATTCCGAACTTGCCGGCTTACAAAGGCGGGTAGATAGCTGGGTCGATAGATGGATGGCGAAGATTCCGATTGAAAAGCGACGGTGGTATCTGGGCAAAGACAAAAGATTTCACTATCCGGATGGTCGGCCTTATCGGATGTTTGCCCCTTACCCTTTCCGCATGGACTGGCCAAACAAAGATTACAACGTGGTGATTCCGTGGGATATCCGCTATATTGCCGCCCTTGGTTTTAACGGCATACGAATGACGATGCAATGGGACCGGATCGAGCCCAAGCGCGGCAAGTTGGAACAATGGTATGTTAACCAACTCATTTGGATAGCAAGAGAGTGCGAACGCTACGGAATGGGCGTAAGTGTGGACCTGCACTTCAACCGGCCTGGGTGGTTCATAAGAGGCGTGCCAGATTGGGGTTATGTGGGCAAGGATATTCAAAGCGCATACGCCAGCGGCTATCATTGGCCGCAAGCGTTAGCGGAGACGTGGGGCAATCTCGCTAAGGCGTTCCGTAATCTGCCTAACACCGTGGCATGGGAAGTTCCAATGAATGAGCCCATGGTTGTCAACGGCAAAAACGGTATAACTGCGTTTCCTTCACTCAATCGCTCGTGGAACGAGTTTCTCAAGAAAACCTATGGCACCCGGGATAACCTGAAAAAGGCGTGGTCGTGCGCAGTCAACAGTAATATCTACGGCCTCAAAGACGATGAAGACTGGGATACAAATTCGATTCGCTGGATGGTGGTCGAGGAAAAGCCCGACGTGCAAGCCAACTACGCCGACAATCCCCGCTTGTGGGATCACCTAAGATGGGTAGCGCACCTTCAGCGCAGCGTCACTGATCTAATAATGACATCGATTCGCAAACACGTGCCGGGAGCCGTCGGGATGATGCACAGGACAATCGGCGACAACTGGGACGGCTGCCCTGTACCTATTGATTATACGGCTATAGAGACCATTCGCGGAAAGCACGTCTGCCCCGGCACACACTACGGCATGGCTGGCTTGAGCGCGATTCGAGCAGCATCACAAACTTATGCCTCTTTTGACACGGAACAGCAGATGCGCGGGCTAGAAAAACTAGTTGAGGACCACGTGAAGCTTGGCCTCGGTTTTTGCCCGTTTTGGTTATGCCAAGGAGGTTACGCGCACGAGACCATCCTGGGGGATGACTACGGCCACATGGAAGCTGACACGGCTTATCTGGCAATTAAATCCGACTGGATTCGCAACTACTGGCCACCCGAGGAATCAAATAAACCCGGCGTGGCAGTGATTCTTTCGACTCGCCTGGAAGCAGTGAGACAAGGCAGGCTTGGCGAGTTATTGACACTACTCAAAGAGTTGGGTTGCAGGGTTGGAGTGTTCAACGGTCTGGAAGTGGTGATGCGGCCGGAGCTGCTCAAAGGCTACAAGGCGGTTATTACTCCGACGAGCTACATGGATGTGGATTTGTTGGGCGTATTGCAAGACAAGTTCAAAGGTATCGTATTGTTGCACGGCTCACTCCAGCGAGATGCGTTAGCAAGGGACCCGGAACATGGACTTGCAGCCGAGATGGTGAAGCGAGGAATCCTACTGCGCGATCCAAGACTTTCGCTCCTACTCGACTCAATAGAGGATAAAATCGATCTTACCGGCCTATGGGACTTCAAGCATACACGCGGTACAGTCAATCCAAAATCAGGGCCACCGACTGGAAAGGTTCCGGATGACTGGTCGAAGATGCCGGTTCCGTCGTATTGGGACGGCACGGGCGCGCTGGCTTTTACCCCGGGGCGCAATGTGCTTGGCGACGCTTGGTATCGACGGGACGTAAAGATTCCTGCCGATTGGTCCGACAAGCTGCTCACGATAAGGTTCGGGGCTATTGACGATTACGACTGGGTCTACTTTAATGGCAAGCTGGTCGGATTCACGGACGAGAACACGAGCAACGCTTGGGTGAAGGCGCGCAGCTACCCGATTCCGCCCGAGCTCGTAAAACCCGGTGAGACCAATGAGATAGCTGTTCTTGTGCGCAACTCGGCTGTAGACGGCGGTATATGGTTGGCTCCTGCTGAGATTGTCGCACAGGCAAGGTGGCAACTTACAAACGGCCCGTTTGACGGGATGACTATGTTTCCAGGTCCGCAGGCTTCAAGGGTTACCCGGTCGCATCTAGCGGAAAACGCCGAAGTGGTAGCCTTGATTCAATCCGGTGAAAAAGAGGCGGTTGGCCTGGCGCGTCAGGGACGTTGGTATTGGTGGGCTTCGGATTTCCCGTGGATGAATAGCAAAGTCGATCGAGCTGTACTGCAGTTGGCATTGACCGGCATCGGCGTCGGAAACAAGATCAAGGGGAACGCTAAGTGAAGCTGGTCGTGACCATCTGCATAGCCGCGCTTCTGGCGCTCTCGGTTGTCGCGTGGCAGTTGACACCCTCCGACGACAACGGCGGGCGGACGAAGATTATTTGGTGCACCGATGACAACCCCGCTCGACGAGAACAGATCAAACTGTTTGAACGTCTCTACCCTCAATACGATCTAGTCCTGGACCCCAGCAACTATAGTACGGAGAAAATCATTGTCCAATCTATAGCAGGAGTCGGCCCGGATGTGTTCGACTCGTTTGGTGCCAGCCTGCTGGACATCTACGTCAAAGCCGGTATCTGCTGGGACGTAACCGATGAGCTTGCCAAGGCTGGAATCGACGCTAAACCACTCACCTGGAATGTTTCCCACGATAGCTTCATAAGAAACGGTCGCATCTACGGCTTTCCCACCAACGCCGGTGTACGGGTGATACTTTACAACAAAGACCTATTCGACAAGTACGGAGTTCCGTATCCGCCGAAAGGTCCGTGGAAATGGGAGCAATTTGTTCCCATAGCCAAGAAGCTGACAATTCGAGATGAGCGCGGCCGCGTGAAACAGTATGGCTTTATGTTCAGTTGGTGGCATTGGGAAATGTTTGTAAGGCAGTGGGGAGGGTCACTGTTCACTCCGGACGGAACGCGCTGCACTGCCGACAGCCCGGAGTGCGTAGCGGCAACGCAGTTTATGCACGACCTTGTCTACAAACACCGAGTCGCTCCTACACCACTGGAAGAATCCGCGATGGCCACGCAAGGAGGTTGGGGCACCGGAGATATAAACATATTCGCTAGCGGAAGAGTGGCGATGGTAATTGGCGATCGTTACTGGCTGTGTTCGTTGCGTAATAACAAGACATTCAGGATGGGCGTGGCGGAATGCCCGTATGAAAAAGTCAGGGTGTTTTTGGGTGGTTCAAGAGTGAGCCTGATTAACCGCAACAGCCCGCGCAAGAAAGCAGCTCTAACATTTCTCAAGTACCTGACCAGCAAAGAGTATAACAAGCTTCTGAATCACCAAGCGGACTGGTTGGCCCCTGTGAAGCATTATTGCTACACTCCGGAATACGAACACGACCCCGATTTTCCTGACGAGGACTTTAATGACGTGTTTCGAGCAGCAATGGACCACGGCTCGACATCACAGTTCTCGAAGTTTGCAAGCGCCCAAGTTGTTTGGCGAATCGTCAACAGACAACTAGAGCTTGTGCGGGCAAACCATAAATCGCCAAAGACGGCAATGAGAACTATCGCACGCCAGGTGAATGCCGCAATACGCGAGCAAATAGAAATCGACCCGAGTCTGCGCAAAGAATACTTGAAACAAAAAGCGATGTCCGCGAGGCGCAGCATATGAACAAAAGACGCAACGATCTATACCCAGCGTTACTCTTCTTAGCGCCCAATTTGTTGGGTTTCTTGGTGTTTACGGCTGGGCCGGTTGTGTTCTCGTTGATTATGAGTATGACCAATTGGAACCTCATGCGAACCGTGCCGTTCCACTGGACTTTCTTCGAAAACTACGTTCAGCTTTTCCGCGACCAGCAGTTTTGGCTGTACTTCATTAACACGGCGTATTTGATGCTTGGCTTGCCGGTGGCTATTGCAGGTTCACTATTGTTGGCACTGATGCTGAACCAAAGGGTAAGAGGCATCACAGTTTATCGGACACTATTCTACCTGCCGTCTTTTACGGCAGGCGTGGCGCTAATGATACTCTGGAAGAACCTCTACAATCCGGAGACGGGACCGATTAACGCCGCCATCAACTGGTTTATCGAAACACTGCATATAACGAGCGTGTCGGCCCCGCAGTGGTTGTTGTCAGTGAAGAACTTGCTTGGGCTTAACGTGGAGACGGTGGGCATTAGCCCCTCGAACTTTGGCCTTGGGGCTCGCGACGCCATCATCATAATGGGCATCTGGACGGCCATTGGCGGCAACAACATGCTTTTGTATATAGCAGCACTCACTAACTTGCCTCAGGAGCTTGTAGAAGCGGCGCAGATCGACGGCGCGGGAAAGTGGCAAGTGTTCAAAGCGGTTACGTGGCCGTATCTGGCACCGACGACATTCTTCATAGTGATTGTGAGCTTCATCGGCGGGTTGCAGGGCGGCTTCGAGCAAGCAAGGGTTATGACCAACGGCGGCCCCGCCGGAACGACAACGACTATGAGCTACTACATCTACACCAAGGCATTTGAAGAGTTCCAGATGGGGTATGCCTCAGCAGTAAGCTGGGTATTGTTCGCCATAATATTCGCCGTCACACTCGTGAACTGGAAATTTGGAAACAGAGGGGTCGAGTAAAGTTGATAAGAGTTCTCTCGGTAGCCATTTGCCTTTTGTTATCTGCCCATATTGCCGCAAATGCCGGCTCGTTTGGCGATACGGTCAGGAGCGGGAAGATGCCGTTCCAATTCTGCACGTCAAACGCCAAATCTGCTTCAGCCAAGTGCATTCCATCTGACGGCGTAGTAAGGGTGGATGTAAAAGCGGCCTGTGAGTGGTCGTGCAACTTACCCGAAGTCAAGGTGGCGCCCGGCGACAAAGTCACGATCGCCGCGATTATTGCGGGTGAGGGCAACGAGAATCGGTTCGATTTTGAGGACTCCATCCCATCGCTCGTCTCCTTCGGAGCCTACGGACGAGACGCGGAAGGACATATAGTATCTTGGGAGATCGCGGACGGCACAGACGCGGCACATTTCACTGGCGGAACTTGGAAGACACTCAAACGCACGCTGACCGTTCCGGACAAGGTGGTGTCGATTACTCCTCGGATATATGGCGCGCTTCCGGGGATTTATCTAGTAGCTGACCTGGGAGTTGCCTCGGAACTGTCCGACACACCATCGCCGGCCTCGGCAGTGAGAATTTTCGGCAAGAATCCATCTCGTGTGGAAATGCTGGAGTGCAAAGCTGACTCGGCTTATTACTTCTATAACTTCCCAAACCCCGTGAAGATCGACTTCGCTGCGAAAGATAGAATCTCGACACAGTCATACACCTGTCACGTAGTTGATGCTTACGGAATCAATGTTGCGTTGTTGGGAGGACGAATCGCCGATGGGATCACCTACAAACCCGACAAGCCAGGCTACTATGAGTTGCACATCGAATCAGTTTGTCCAGATCACACGGTCGGAGAAAACATTGTCTATCGGGGCCATGTCTGCTTCAGCTCGGTAAGGGAAATACCCCGGCTTCCGGCAGGGTCTCATCCCTTCGGCAGTGCGACCGATATCGAGATAGCCCGCAGCATCGGCGCTTGCTGGGTGAGAAGGGGGATATTTCATAACAACTGGACCTACTTCGACGCGCCGATCGAACATCCAGAGATAGCAAAAGAACGCTTCAAAATGCAACGTTATGGATTGATGGGCTTTCCGTTGATGAAGAACCTTCGCCCAATAACCAATAATTTGCGCCAGCCCAACGAGCAGGACTCGTGGGACAATAGCGGACTGCCCAAGGACATGGATTTGTTCGCCGAGGACTACAAAACCCTGGCATCCTTGGAGAACAACTTTATCACTTGTTTCGAATTCGACAACGAGGCCAACTGCAAAATCGGCAGCTACCCTTGGTATAACATCACGAACTATACAAACGCACTCATTGCCGCAAACAAGGGCATCAAAATGGCCAATCCCAACGCAAGAATGGGCGTCAACACAGCCGCCGTGGACATTAACTTCCTGAAACTCATCCACGAAAACGGCGGCAAGGATAGTTATGATACCTTTTCGATTCACCCCTATTGCGGTTACGCTACGGGTTATCCCGAGAGTCCGGAAGAAGGCAGGATTTTGGAGCGATGCCTTGGCGCGCGCGAGTGGTTGGACGCAAATGGCAAGAAGGATTGCGAGCTGTGGACAACCGAGTTCGGCTGGCATACCGGCAACGCCCCTGGCCGAATATCCGAACTTACACAGGCGCAATACATAGTGAGAGGCTCGCTCCTCCAATTAGCAGGCGGTGTCACGAAGCTGCTGCCGTTTCTCGACGCGGACATTCCTGGCTGGGGCGAAATCGATGGCAAAATGGGTTTGACCAGGGCTAACAAGATGCCCAAACCTAGTTTCACTGCCTACGCAGTTCTAGCTCGTACGATCGGTTCGCTTCCGTATAGGGGTCGTTTGGAGCTCGGTGAGGACATCGCAGCGTTTGTTTTTGCGGATGATAGAAAGACGGTTGTTGCTATCTGGACTCCGTCGGGAGAAAAAAGCTATAGCCTGGAACTACCGTTTGGCGCCGTGAGAGTTTCAATGTTTGGCGAGAGAGTATTGCGCCCTGCTGGCAATTATAACTCTCGTTGCGATGAATCGGTTCATTATCTAGAGATTGAAAAAGGTTATCCAGCTTCAGTTAGAAGTTTGGGGCGCAAGTTCATACCGGGTTGGGCGCGGAACGTGTTCACTACGGAAAAGTATTGCGACCGCGTGATCCGCATTCCTCTCAAGACCGAGTCCGGCGCGCCAGTCGTAGACGGCAAGCTGGACGACACGATGCCGGGAGCAGAGATCGATATCAGCGACCCCGCCTATAAGTACACAGCAAAAATGCGCGTGATGCTTACTCCAGAAGCACTGTATGTAGCGGCGCGGGTAATCGGCGATTTCCCAGGAAAGAACACGAACGAACCATCGAGTTTATGGGCGTCAAACGCAATTGAGCTGTATTGGTCCACAAGGGAACAGGACAGACCCGTGGGCTACTATCGGAAAGGTGTCGACTACCATCTTTTGATCGCTCCTGGCGAAGATGGCAAGAACGGAAAGTTTGGCGATATATCGGAGAAGTACGCCGAGATTAAAGAGAGTAAACCGGTCGATGTAAAATACACCCCGATTTCAACGGGTGGCTACGAATTGGAAGCTAGAATCCCGCTGGGATATCTTAACAGCGCGAATCTGCAGCCAGGTGATGTGTTCGGATTCGACATACAACTTGACATAAGCGATCGCACCGGCAGCCATAGGAGACTTCAGCGGACTTGGTCTGGCGGCGAGAACTGGGAAAGCCCGATGTTGTTCGGAAAGGCTGTGGTGGTGAAATGAAACGAAGACGCGGCGCATTCAGGAAAATCGTCATTATACACTTATTGCTCGGAAGCGTTGCACTTGTTATGGCGCTGCCGTTTGTTTGGATGGTATTGGCTAGCTTCAAACCTTTGAACGAAGTTGAATCGGTTAACCCCATTCCGCAGGTATGGCAGCCTGAGAATTACGCAAAGGTATTCAGCCAAATACCTTTTGCAAAATATTACTTTAATTCGGTGTTCGTTGCAGCCTGGGTAACGTTTTTGACGTGTATGACATCGGCTATGGCGGCGTTTGCGTTTTCCAGGCTGCGATGGAAGTGGCGGGATTCGGTGTTCAAGCTGTATCTGGCCACAATGATGATACCTGGCGTGGTCGTGATGATTCCCAACTTTACGCTGATGGTAAAACTGCACCTGCTGGACACGTATGTGGGGCTGATAGTGCCTGCGTCGTTTTCGGCTTTCGGCACGTTTCTTCTGAGGCAGTTTATGTTGACAATCCCTATGGCACTGGACGAAGCGGCAAGCATCGACGGGGCCGGACCGTGGAGAGTGTTTTGGGATATCGTAATGCCGCTTGCCCGGCCGGGAATTGTGACTTTAGCGATATTTACGTTCGTCGGCAACTACGCGTCTTTCTACTGGCCGCTCATAATGATCAAGAGCGAACACCTGAGGACGCTACCCATTGGAATGCTATTCTTCGATTCTATGTATGGTCGCACCACAAATCTAATAATGGCCGCAAGCGTGATGAACGTCGTACCGCTCATCATCCTGTTCGTGATCGGGCAGAAGATGCTGGTCAAGGGGATTCAGTTGGGTGCGGTTAAGGGCTAAGCTGGGAGACAGCAGCCCTTGCACGACTGAACGACTGGCTGCCCTCGGTGCGAGGTTAATGCGCCACGTCCAACTCCACAACGCTCACGTAGGGGTCGTCCGGCTCATCCGGGAGCCCAAGGAGGGAGACTAGGTCATCCACCTGACTGACGCGGATTTCCTTGCCACTGCCAAGTAGCCTGCCTGCGGTAACGGTGACCGGGCAATAGACGAACCGCGCCTCCTTTCCCGGCCAGTTGCGAATGTAAACATAAAGCTTGTTATCCTGGCGAATGGCATGAAACGGGAAACCCTGGTGAATAAACGGCACGCCCACACCATTCTTTAGCGTATGCCCGTAGCTGCGCATCCACTTGCCAATTTCAGTCAGCCTTTCACGCGATGGCTCGGGCACGCTGCCGTCCTCTGTTGGGCCAATATTGAGCAGATAGCTTCCACCACCCGCCGAACAGAGGATCAGGTTAACAATTAGTTGTTCGACGCTTTTCCAGTTATCGTCCCAGCGGTGGTAGCCCCAGTTCTCGTTCATCGTCATACAGCTCTCCCACATTCGGCCTGGCTCAACTTCGGTGATGTGTTGCTCGAGCGTAGAGAAATCCTCCGGCAGGCCTGAGCGATCATTAATGACAATCCCAGGTTGCAGCTCGCGCGCCATGGTGTTCATCTCCGCGGGCTTGTAGTCGATCGGGGCAGCATTCCAACACGGACCTTTCTCATCGTACGAAAACGGGCCATCGTACCATAATATGTCAATCTTGCCGTAGTTGGTTAGCAGTTCGCGCACTTGTTCCATCGCTTGCTTTTGTAGTACTTGCTGATTTGCGGGAATTGGTTCGCCTGACTTGTGTGACTTGATGCGCCAGTCCGCAAGAGAGTAATAGAGCCCCACTCTAAGCCCAGCCTCGCGGCACGCTTCCACGTATTCACGCACGAAATCGTGCGCCGCAGGAGAGTTAATTGATGTAAAGCCACCCACAGAAGCTTTTGAGTCGAAAAGACAGAAGCCGTCGTGGTGGCGGGTCGTGAATACCATATATTCGGCACCTGCCTCTTTGGCAATCGCTACCCATTCGCGCGGCGCCGTTTTCTTTGGGTTGAACCTGGGCAGGAAAGCCGACTTATACTCCTCGGGATCCCAACGCTCGTAAAGCATTAGCCATTCGCCCTTGGCTGGAATCGAATACAAACCCCAGTGCACGAAAACACCAAAACGCATATCGGCGAACCATCGAACTCTATCATCCATAAGTTGTCTCTCCTTCAACGGAGCAAATTGTCGAGTTCTACTTCGTTAAGTTTAGCTTTTTTTTTCTCTAAAGTTCAATGCTCGGGTACTGCGTCGCAAACGGCACTCTGCGGGTTTCGCCCGGCATGGTGGCGAAGAACATAGGTCTCCATAAATTCCGTAAATGCTGACATTCGGGCATAATAATCTTTGTATTGCGACGCCTGGCGAACCTCATCGGTTCGGATGTCGTCTTAGATGCATGCGGATAGACTCGGTTTGTTTGACACTGCCTGAGGCTAAATGTAGAATTGACCCTGGAGGGCTGACCCCTGATGCGTTTAGTGCCATTTTTAATGTTAGGTCTCACGCTTTGCGATTTGCACACTCTTGCTTTGGCTCAGTTGGAGAAAGAAGTCTTCATATACAAAGGTGAGCCCGTAAGCCAAAGCGGTATTACCATTGGCGGCTGGGGCAGCGGCAAGGCCGGGGAATCTAAGGAGCGTGTCCTAACCGGCGGCAACTCGATAAAGATGACGATCCAGGGACTTTACAGCGGAGCGCGGCTGGACTTTGCGCAACCTGTGACTTTGTTCTCGGATGGGGTGGCCGACACCCGCTATCTTATGCTCACCTTGTATTTCGCGGATTTGCAAACCGTGGATCCGGCAGCGGAGACAAACTACGCACTGGATGTGTCTCCCTACACTATCCCCAAGGTCAATCGTGTCAGGCTCGTATTCGTTTCGAACAATAACGAAAAGCTCTCCGTAGAAGAACCTACGAATCCGGTCGATCCGGACGATAATTGGGTTAGGATAGCCGTGCCACTGGCGAAGTTCCGAAAAGCTGGGTTCGACAAGTCATTCAGCCTGAAGAGGTTACTGTTTTTCACTGACATACCTTCCACGGTGTATCTGGGAGAGATCAAACTCGTGAGCGACGACACGCCTATAAAGGTCGATCCCCTGGGCACCCAGACCGTAGCGGTCTACGACGAGGTGTTTTTTGTCGTGTCAGCTACGGGTGGCGTGTCTTCTCTGCGATACGCATGGGACTTCGACGACAGCAATGGCATCCAGGCCGAGGTTACCGGCCCGATCGGCAGATTTGTCTATACTCGCGGCGGTGACTTCAAAGTAACAGTCGTGGTGAGCGACGCGGACGGCATAAAGAAAGAAGCTGTGGCGACCGGCTCGGTATCGGTAATCGACTAGCCGTCTTCCGGACGGTCACGGAGGACATCGACTATTTTGATTGGCGCGCTCCTCAAATCACTCCGGCCCAAGCAGTGGACAAAGAACGCTCTGGTCTTCGCGGGCTACATCTTCACCATCGACCTTCCTCACCCGCCGGACACCTTGTGGCGAGTCCTAGCCGCCGTTGGACTATTCTGCGCGGTCTCCGGAGCAACCTACATACTTAACGACGCCGTGGACGTGGAAGCCGACCGCAAGCACCCCAAGAAGTGTAAGCGACCGATCGCAAGCGGGGCGGTGTCGGTGAGGGTGGCTGTAGCGTTCGCGCTGGTGTTGCTTGTCGCGGCGATGGCAGCGTCGCATTTGCTGGACTTCTACTTTGGGCTGCTAGTGTCGGCTTATTTGCTTCTTACGCTCAGCTATAGCGCGGTGCTGAAACACGTGGTGATCGTGGACCTGCTCACCATATCCGCCGGGTTTGTGTTGAGAGCGGTGGCAGGAGCCGTGGTGGTGAAGGCCATCGACCCGGTCACTCACGCCGCGTATCGGGTGGAGATATCGCCGTGGCTGCTGGTTTGCACCACGCTACTGGCGTTGTTCCTGGGGCTGGCGAAGAGGCGCGGGGAGTTGATAACGCTGGAGAACGGCGGGGCCGACCACCGTAAGACGTTGAGCGAGTACTCCGCGCCTATGCTTGATCAGATGCTCACGATATCATCGTCGTGCGCGCTGATGGCCTACTTCCTCTACACATTTACGCCAGGCTCGAAGACCGGCACATCGCATCCTTATATGATGATCACGATACCGTTTGTGATTTATGGGCTGTTCAGGTATCTTTTCCTCGTGCGCGACCGCAACGCGGGCGGCAGCCCGGAGCAGGTGCTTCTGGAAGACAAACCGCTGCTGATCAACTGCATCCTTTATGTCATCGCGGCGGTGGTCGCCCTCAAGCTCTGATGGTCGTCGAGGCCACTTTGCGACCCCAACGGACCTTGTGCGCCACCGATGCCGCGCCGCAGTCCACCTTTTAGATTCGGCACG
>Ga0068707_1000043_pt1 | contig 55225 bp, 56 predicted proteins | sample YNPNPMetaG_FD_66600 | JGI IMG/M metagenome (GOLD analysis project Ga0068707, IMG submission 66600) | Anoxygenic and chlorotrophic microbial mat microbial communities from Yellowstone National Park, USA - YNP NP MetaG | ecosystem: Environmental > Aquatic > Thermal springs > Hot (42-90C) >... | reverse complement strand
TGAATCTTCGATAGATCCAGAAAAAGCAAAGAAAAATCCGGCAATGTTTGGCGATACCGGTATCCCGCTGTTGTTTAAGATGTGTTATAGTCTTGGAGCGACAAAGGCTAATATGATCGTTAAGGTTGCTGGTGGAGCTCAAATACTGGATGAAAATGGGGTGTTTAATATAGGTAAAAGAAACTACATGATTCTTAAAAAGCTTTTCTGGCGAAATAATGTTAGAATTGCTGCGGAAGATGTAGGTGGCAGTGTTAACAGAACAGTTAGACTGGAAGTTGGATCTGGGAGATTTTTTTTAAAGGTGTCAGGGGATGGTGAGTTTGAGTTTTAGAAATAATGAGGGTGAAGGGTTATGTCTTATAATATTTTGATTGTAGATGATTCTAGTTCTATGAGAAAAGTTATTCGCAAGATTCTTCGGATTTCTGGTTTTGACGTGGGAGAAATTCTTGAGGCATCTAATGGTAAAGAAGCTCTTGAAGTTCTCAATTCCAACTGGGTGGATCTTATCCTTTCGGATATTCATATGCCTGTTATGGATGGATATAAGTTTCTTGAAGAACTTAAGAAAAAAGAAGATTTCAATCATATTCCGGTTGTGTTGATCACTACTGAAGGTGATGAGAACAAACTTCAAAGAGCTATGTCCCTGGGTGCTCATGGGTATATTAGAAAGCCCTTTGAGCCTGACCAGATTAGAGAATATCTCAAAGGAATAATGGGGGAACCTGTCTATGGAGTGGGTGGAATTGACGAAGGAAGCGATTTCTAAAACTCTCGAGACGATGTTTTTTACTTTCGTGGAATTTGATGGAACTGATGAAGATTCGAGTTATGAGAAGGTAGATAAAATCACTTCTTATATAAAGTTATCGAGCGATAAAACATCTGCATTTATCGTTATCTCTATCGTTGAACCGTTGGCATTCCAAATGGCTGCCGATTTTACCGGTACAATTGTAGAGAAAGTGAAGCGTGAGGACGTAGAGGATTGCCTTCGGGAACTTGCCAACATGGTTGGAGGATACTGTGTGAATTCTATGGGTGGGCGTTATTCTCTAGGACTTCCCCAGATTGGTTTTCCTCCAGAAACAGGGGTAACAAACCAATGTTCGTCTTTTTCTTTGTTCGTTCTTGGAGAAAAGTTTGGTGAAATGACAGTTTGCGTTGTTCAGTCCCAATAGAAAACGTCCTTGGGAATTATTGCCATGTCCTACAATCAGACAGTTCAAAAAAATGAATACTTTTTGAAAAAAGGCTATATTTATATTCCTGGCTTGCCTACGTTAATATCAACGGTTTTAGGAAGTGGGGTATCGGTTTGTCTGTGGGATCGTAAGAGACAGCGTGGAGGCATGAATTATTTCTTGTACCCTGAGACTCATGACCATCATGATACGAGGCCTATTTATGGTAATGTGGCAACTATCGCTCTTGTGAAATTCTTCAGAGAAGATGGAAGTGAAATTGAGGATCTGGAGGCCCAGATAATAGGGGGAGCTATGCCGTTAGAAGGAACATCATCGGAACATGTTAACATTGCCAGGGATAATGTAGCGGTTGCCAGGAACATACTCAGGCGTTATGGTATTCCCGTGGTTGCTGAAGATGTAGGTGGAACGAAGGGTAGGAAAGTGGTTTTTAATACTTTTACAAACGAAGTGGCGATCCTGCATGTTGATCGCATCCGCCAGGAAGACTGGTATCCTTATAAGGGAGATCGCTAAGTATGGCAGAGGTAGAGCCAAAAAGAAAAATCAGAGTGCTTATTGTCGATGATTCCGCTATTGTGCGGAAAATCTTTACTCAAGAGCTTTCAAAATATCCAGATATTGAAGTGGTTGGAACAGCTCCAGATCCATATATCGCAAGAGATAAAATTGTGGCACTTAAGCCGGATGTGATTACTCTGGACATTGAAATGCCCAGAATGGATGGCTTGACTTTTCTTAAGAAGCTCATGAAGTATTATCCTATTCCTACCATTGTGGTTAGCTCACTCACGCCCAAAAATAGTACTATGGCTTTGGAAGCTCTTGAAGCTGGCGCTGTAGAGGTTCTAGCAAAACCTGGGGGATCCTACTCCGTGGGGGATATGAGTGTTCAGCTTGTGGAAAAAATCAGAGCTGCCGCTCGAGCCAGACTATTGAAAGCCCCTTCTGAAACTCCCACAGTGGGCATAGTTAAGGAAGCACCCAAGCTTTCTTTAACCCAAACAACTCATAAAATTATCGCAATGGGGGCATCTACCGGGGGCACAGAAGCTCTAAAAGCCGTTCTTATGCAAATGCCACCTACATCTCCCGGTATAGTAATCGTGCAACACATGCCGCCCAAGTTTACGCAGGCTTTTGCTGAGCGCCTTAATAGTCTTTGCCAGTTGACAGTTAAAGAAGCTCAGAATGGAGATGCCGTTATCCCCGGTGTGGCTCTTATCGCTCCTGGGAATTACCACATGGTTCTTAAAAGAAGTGGAGCAAGGTATTATGTAGAGATTAAGGATGGTCCTTTAGTATGCTATCAGCGTCCCTCTGTTGATGTACTTTTTCATTCTGTGGCTCGCTATGCCGGACCTAACGCCGTTGGAGTAATCATGACAGGAATGGGGCGAGATGGAGCAAGTGGACTGCTGGAAATGAAAAAGGCGGGAGCTAAAACTATTGCCCAAGATGAGGAAACTTGTGTAGTTTTTGGAATGCCGAAGGAAGCAATCAAACTTGGAGCGGTAGATGTGGTTGCACCGCTTCAAGATATACCCAAAGTAATTCTTAATATGCTTCAGGAAGACGAAAAGGAAGCAATGGCTAAAGCCACTAATTGAAAAAGGGAAAGGGAGGTAAAGACTGTGCCGTCCTATAAAGATATGACAGTTCTTGTGGTAGATGATTTTGCTACAATGCGAAGGATAGTTCGCAATATATTGCGCGACCTGGAATTCAAAAAAATCCTTGAAGCTGAAGATGGCACCGCTGCCGTCGATATTCTAAAGACTCAAAAGGTAGATCTCATTATTTCAGACTGGAATATGCCTAAAATGACAGGATTGGAACTCCTCAAATGGGTTCGATCAAACGAGGACACTAAGGACATTCCTTTCCTCATGGTAACGGCCGAGGCTCAAAAGGAAAATGTTATCGAAGCTGTAAAAGCAAAAGTCAGCAATTACATTGTTAAACCCTTTACTGCTCAGACTCTTGCCGAAAAACTGGAAAAAATCATTCCAAAAGAATAAGGGGAACATTATGAACGAGCGATCAAAACAGGAATTGCTCGATAGAATCGCCGCTAGCGTTATTGCTGGCATGGATGATCTGATGGGGATGGGAGAAGTCCTTAACCTTGTAGACGAATTGGAAGCCTGTGAACTTTCTGCTCAAGAAGCTGAACTTGTCAAACGCCTCAAAGCTTTATTCAAAAAAATCATCCTGGAAGAATCCACCGATCCTGAAAAAGATTGGGAATCTATACACGAAACAATTAGAATCCTCTGCGACCGTTCCTCTGAAGCATCTGTAGTCTTTAGTGAAACTGGTGAAACCGAGGATCAACCTGTAGAAGCAACCACTCCTGGTTCCATCGATGAGTTGCCTCACGTTGAAACATCTCAGATTCCAGTGGAGCCTGAAATTAAGGTTGAGCCGGAGCCAGCAGTGGTAGAGGAAACGGTTGAGTCGCAGTCTGATGTATCCGCTGGAAAAGGTGATGAAGAATCGGCATCACAACTAATTGTTATTCCCGTTGAGGATCCGGAGTTGTTTAAGGACTTCCTCGAAGAAGCTCGAGAACATCTGGCATCCATAGAGCTCAACATTATTTCACTTGAAGAAGATCCCGAAAATAAAGAGGTCATTAACGCCATCTTCAGACCCTTTCATAGCATCAAGGGAGTTGCCGGCTTTCTCAACTTGAAAGATGTTCAGGAACTCAGCCATGAAGTTGAGAACCTCCTTGACGGCGCTCGCTCCGGAAATTTTCCGGTTACTGAAGCTATCATAGACATTGTTCTTCAGGCTGTTGATATACTCAAGGAGCAATTGTCAAATCTTGAAGCTGGGCTTGCTAAAGGCGAGATCGCTGTTCAGGGAGATTTGCGGGTTAGTAAATTTCTAAAGTATGTCAGGAACTTCGATCCGACTCGATCTGTTCCTCCTGTAAAAATTCCAAAGGTGGGCGAGATACTTGCTGAAAAAGGCGTTGTTGAAGAGGAAAAGATAGAAGAGGCGCTTCAGGAAGCCCAGGAAGAAGGTAAACGAATTGGCGAAAAGCTTGTTGAAAAAGGCGTCGTGGCACCAAAAGATGTGGCTCTGGCTCTTAGAGAACAAAAGCAACTGAAGGAAGCTGTCGCCTCCATCAGAGTTGACACTCATAAGCTCGATAACCTCGTTGATATGATAGGTGAGCTAGTTATTGCTCAATCTATGGTGCTCCAAAATCCAGAGGTTCAAAAAATAAAGGATCAAAAGTTCCAGAAAGATATCGTCCAGCTCAGACGTATTACAGGAGAACTTCAGCGTATTAGCACGTCTCTTCGTATGGTGCCCATAAAAGCTACGTTCCAAAAAATGATCCGTCTTGTGAGAGACCTTTCTCGCAAATCTGGTAAGGAAGTTGTTCTTCAGATGTCGGGAGAAGATACAGAGATCGACCGAAATATGGTCGACCAGATTTATGAACCTCTCGTTCACATGATACGTAATGCTGTGGATCACGGTATTGAAACACCTGAAGAACGCGTAAAGGCGGGTAAACCTCCCCATGGTACAATATTTCTTGCTGCCGAGCAGAAAGGCGGCAATATCGTCATTGATATTAGAGATGACGGTAAAGGGCTCGATGCGGAGAAAATTCGAAAGAAAGCAATTGAAAGGGGGCTTATACAACCCGAGGATAAATTAGAAGAAAGCGCTCTTTTTGATTTGATATTTCATCCAGGCTTTTCCACCAAGGATGAGGTGACAGATGTTTCTGGCCGTGGAGTAGGTATGGATGTTGTTAAACGCACGGTGGAGGAGTTGCGCGGGAAGATTGAAATAAAAAGCAAACGAGGCGAAGGAACCCTGTTTCAGCTAAAACTGCCCCTCACCATGGCTATCATAGATGGAATGGTTATCAAAGTAGGGGTTGAACGTTACGTAGTTCCAACGATTTCTCTAAGAGAGTCTCTCCGCCCGTCCATCAATGATTATAGGACAGTACAGGGCAGAGGAGAGATGATTAACGTTAGAGGCAAACTTATGCCTCTTGTCAGACTTCACGAATTTTTCGGTCTTGAACCGCTAAATCGTAACCCTTGGGAAGCTCTGCTCCTCGTTGTCAGCGAAGATGGGAAGGATTACTGCCTTTTGGCTGACGAAATTATCGGCAGACAGGAAGTGGTTATCAAAAGCCTTGGAAGTGCATTGAAACACGTAATCGGCATTTCAGGCGGTGCCATTCTTGGTGATGGAAGAGTGGCTTTAATTATAGATGTGAAGGGTATCGTGACTGCTTTTGAAAGGGGAATCAAATAGGCCATGAGCGATTTGGGAGAGATTTTCACCGCTTTGGAAGCATCGTGTTCAACTGCTGGAACTCATTATAGAAAAGACGATTTGTTAAACCATCTTGATAGGCTTTCACTTGTGTCATCTAATAAAGACTTTCATGACCTTTATAACCTTGCTCTTTCCGTGAAAGCTTTCGTGCAATGGCTTGACTGGGATGATCCATCCAGTGCCGAGATTAAACAGCTTTTACAGTTTGCTTTCGCAACACTTAGGGAAAGATTGGAAGCCAATGGTGGTGTGCCTGCACCGGAACATATAGCCGAATTTTACGAACTTACGGGTATTGATCCTGGTGCCGGACATAACCGTATAGAGAACAAAAGTGAAGAAATTGAAAGCGATAAAATTGAAGCCATATTAGAGTTTCCATCCAAGCCCGACGAAACTGCAGCCGAGGTGGCGAGTCTTAAAACCATCGTAGAGCGAGCTGGAGGCGAAGTGATGGAGATGAATGGTAATGGCTTTGTTGCCATCCGTTTTCCGGCTCAACCCGCTGTTCTTTCATTCCTTAAACGAGTCTTTGCTATCTCTGATCCTGATGAGGATATTTTCGAAAAAAACGACTATGTCGATCCTAAATTATCGTGGCTTGTTGGGAAAATGAAGGAGTTCATGTTTGTTTTTGCTCAGGGAGATATTAAACGAACAAGGGAGATTCTCAAGGAGATTGGAGAAACTCAGAGTTCGAATGAAAGTTTATATGAAGAAATAGGTAAGCTTGCTAGGCAGCTTCATGATGCCTTGAAAAATCTATCCAAATCACTTGATCCTCAGTTGAGAGAGTTTGTGGAAGAAAAACTCCCGGATTCGGGAAATCGATTGGAACATATCATGAAGTTGACCGAGCGTGCTGCTAATACGACTCTTGATCATGTCGAATTGCTGCAAAAACGCAAAGAAGAGGCAGAAGATACCATAGCCAGGATACAAAATCTTTTGAAGACTCTTTATCCACTTGGTGACCATGCCCGCTCCAATCTTCGGGAAACTATGATCCTCTTAGATAATCTGCAGGCTAAGTTTAGTGAGGACCAGGAAGACCTCTTGACAATTATGACAGCTCAGGATTTTCAGGATCTAACCGGGCAGATTATCATTAAAATCATGCGTCTTTTACAAGAACTGGAGATGAGCCTTGTAAATCTTATAACCAGCTTCGGTATTCCTGTATCTGGCAGGAAGGAGAAAGAGAAAGTAACCAAAGAGTTTCTCTACGGACCTGCTCATGATAAAAAAGATGCTCTTAAGTCTCAGGAAGATGTGGATGCCCTTCTTGCTGAGTTTGGTTTCTGACAGAAAGGACATTTCAGTTTAATGATAGAGTTATTAAGAAATAGCGTTGGTGTTCGTTTTTGGGTGGGATTTTCCGGCACATCCTGGAATGATGAACTCAGGATGCTTATTGATGATTATAAAATCGGGGGATTGGTTCTTTTTAGACGAAACATTGTAGATTCCCAGCAACTCTCGGATCTTGTTTCAACCATACAGTCCCGGGCTCTGGCAAGTCTTGGAAGAAAGCTTTTTATCGCGGTGGATCAGGAAGGCGGGGCAGTGAGACGGCTTTCATTTCTGGAAAATCCTGCTCCGCGACTTTTAGCAAAAAATGGTGATACTCTCGAAGAACGACAGATAAATGTATCCAAAGCCTCAACAGAGACGGCTCAAGTTTTCAGACTTCACGGAATTAACGTTAACCTTGCTCCCGTGCTTGATCGTGTCCAGGACGAAACCACCCATTTTCTCGGTAGCCGCTCCTTTGGTAATGACCCATCTGAAGTCGGACTCCTGGGGTCTCTTTGGATTCAGATCCACAAAAAGCATGGAGTTTACTCGATTGCTAAACATTTCCCCGGTCTTTCTTGCGCTCTTGTGGATCCTCACGAACACAAACTTTCTGTTGTGTGGCAGTCACCCTCCGATATGAGAGCCGATCTTCAGCCCTTTGAATCAGCCATCAGAGCCGGAATATTCGGTGTCATGGTTTCTCACGGTATTTATCCTCTCTGGGATCCTCAGTGGCCAGCTCCATTGTCCACTACTGTGTGCCGAGAATGGCTACGTAAACGTCTTTCGTTTGGAGGACTTGTATTAAGTGATGATCTGGATATGAAAGCCATTTCTGATCACTTCCCGCCTGAAATTGTAGCCGAACGCTCTACCATTGCAGGTGTGGACTGCCTCCTTGTGTGTAATAATTTCGACCATTTTGACAAACTTTACGAAGCTCTCTGTCGTCTCATTGAATCAAATCCTTCCGTGAGAGAATCTCATCACGAATCTGTATGCCGCATTGAACAAAAATTTCAGCGTCGATTGCAGTAAGGGAAAGGAAGAGCAAGTCTATCGGCCACATCTATTAGTTCGAGAAACCACTGATTTTTTGGTCTATCGTTTTCTCTGTCCATTTCACCCATTGCTTCTTCAATGGGTGTTGCCATGATGCCTCGGCCCTTCATTCCCAATACGACAGCCTGTAGGGGCAATTCATGAATTGCCCCTACATTATCTAAAAATTCTGTCATGAGAGATGCTGCGTAGGCACCAAAACGGCAGGCAAGCACACGATCAAAGGCCGTCGGCATTCCTCCTCTCTGAATATGCCCGAGGATAGTTGTTCTTACGCCGAATTTGCCTCCCCCCTCTTCTTCAAACACTCTTCGAATAAAATCGGTGGTGTAGTGTCTTGATGAAGCTTCGTTTTTCAAAAACACCACCATTTTCTTGCCGCATTCAAAGCTTTCTTTGAGCATTTCAACATCATTGACGAGATCTTTTAAAGAAACGCCCTGTTCCGGAATGTAAGCCTTCTCACCTCCAGAGGCCATAGCTCCCATAAGAGCCAGAAATCCGCTCTGCCGACCCATCACTTCAACGATGAAAGCTCTCCGACTTGCTCCCGCTGTATTTCTTATTTTATCTACAGCATCAACTACGACGTTCAGAGCCGTATCGGCTCCCACGGAAAATTCGGTTGCGGCCAGGTTGTTGTCTATAGAAGCGGGAATAAGAATGACGGGAATGTTAAAATTCGGGAACCGCTCTCTCAGAGCCACAAATCTTTCCATGTAATAGTATGTTTTAAGCCCTCCAATAGCTACTATGCCAATTATCTTATGCCGCTCCAATTGTTCCGATATTCTGGCATAGTCACTGTCTGTAAGATCCACTCTCATGGCGCCGATTTCGGAACTTGGTCTGTTCATCCACTTTACCAGTTCATCCCACGTTAATGGGAATATATCTCCATTGATCAACCCCAGAAAGGTATTTCTTGCCGCAACCACTCTAATGCCGTGGTTTAGAAGACACCGTCCTAGCACGCTCACCAGAGTATTCATTCCTGGAGAGTCGGCTCCCCCCGTGAAGACAAGAACGGATCCCTCGTCAGAACAGTTTTTAGCAGGGCTTATCTGAGATAACATCTTGGCCAGTTCAAGAGCTTTCCTGAAGCTTTCACCTCTAAGTTCCTGAGCCCGCTTATAATCACCGTTTTCTACAGCTTCTCCCACTTCTTTGCTTTTAGCGATGACTTCATCTAGGGGGGTAAAGGCCGGTCTGTTTTTTATGAGCCCTGCCATGTGACAGACCTGTCCGTTTTGGTTTTCTAAAAGAAAGTCAACGGCTGCCACACCGAGCCTTGTCGCAAGAATCCTATCGAAAGCTGTTGGAGAGCCTCCTCGCTGGATATGACCAAGAACGGTCAACCTAACGTCTAACCCGAGTTTTTTCGCTATAAGTTCTTTGATCTCGTCGGATTTTATTTTAAGCCCATCTGGATGTCTTGCCCCTTCTGAGACTATTATCATCTGATGAGATCTTCCGGCTTTACGGGATTTATCTATTGCATCGATCATTTTGTGATGCCACCGAGTGTCCAGCTCTTCTTCGGGAATCAATATCCAGGAAGCTCCTCCAGCCAGCCCGGCCATTAGAGCCAAGTATCCGCAGTGGCGTCCCATAGTTTCAATAACGAAAGTGCGTTGGTGAGAAGCCGCCGTAGATGCCAGATCATCCATAGCTCGAATGATATGATTTAGAGCGGTATCGGCACCGATAGACATGTCAGTGCCGTAAAGATCGTTATCAATTGAGCCCGGAAGACCCACAATTTTCAAAGCTCTCATCTGAGTCGTATCAATGCCCTCGGCTTGTATTGCTTTAAGATGCTCATCCCATTCATCTGCAAGAATTTTGGCACCTGTTAAAGACCCGTCGCCTCCAATAACAACCAGTGCATCGATCTGGAAACGTACTAGATTTTTAGCGGCTTCTCGCCTTCCTTCGAGAGTTCTGAATTTTTCTGAACGGGCTGTGCCAAGAAACGTTCCACCACGGTTTATGATACCGCCGACATCGTGCCAGCCGAGAGGCCGTATTTGTCCTGAAACAAGCCCTTCAAAACCATTTTCAATGCCGAAAACTTCTATGCCATGATTAAGGGCCTGACGAACCACGGCTCTTACTGCTGCATTCATTCCTGGAGAATCGCCACCACTTGTCATAACGCCTATCTTCATAGTTCACACCTCGCTTTCTGGGGTTCTGGTTTGTCCAATTATGTTTTCCATCCCATAGAGCTTATGAGCCTGTCAAGAGCGTCCGCTATGTCCGGTCTTTCTGCAGGAAATCTTAGTCTCACCGTTACGTGTTGTTTTCTGCCTTCTATGATATGCGGATACAGGCCTATGGATGCTTCGGGGTGTTTAGCTGCAAAGTTCTCCATGGCTTCCCCGATTTCTCCTTCGCTTACAGGAAGTGTCCACTCTTTTGTTATCATTGAGATGCTACTTATACATTTCCCGAGGATTTCGTCGAAAACCCATTGGAACATGGGCTTAAGCATTTCAGGAAACCCAGGAAAACAGAAAACATCATCCACCACAAATCCAGGGGCTCCTATGGGATTCGGAATAAGAGACGCTCCTTCCGGAAGCCACGCCATACGTTGTCGTTGTTCTGTAAATCGTGAACCGTATTTTGCTTCTAGAATGCGGAAGCATTCGTCATGTTGAATGAGCCTTTTTCTAAGCCCTATGGCAACTCCTTGGCGGGTTCTATCGTCGTGGGTACCCCCGATGCCACCAGAGACAAAAATTGGTTTGCAGTGGTGATTCTTGAGTGATGCAATCCATTCCCCGATGATTTCTTCATCGTCTGGAAGACTTAGAGCCATCTGTGCCGGGATACCACGTAGGCGTAATTCCCTGAGCATCCATGCTCTGTTGTCGTCTGATCTTTCTCCCCATATAATCTCATTTCCGACTGTGACAACGGCAGGCTTGAATTTGTTGCCGGATATTTCCATAACTAACCTCCTCGCTTTTTTCTTGAAAACTGTTTCTTATCGTCCTATCAATTTGTATCGTAATTAGGAATTTATTTTTAGAATATCAACTATGAACGGAGGCTTTTCTCATGATGCAAATTCATATTTCTCCTGCAAATGAAGGGCAACGAAGGCCCAAACCGCAAGATGAGAATAATCTTGTTTTTGGCAAGCATTTCAGCGATCACATGTTTCTCATGGATTACGACATTAGTAAAGGTTGGCACAAGGCTCGTATAATCCCTTACGGGAACCTTGGCTTAGACCCGGCGGCTATGGTTTTACACTACGGGCAGGGTATCTTTGAAGGATTGAAAGCCTATAGATGTGCTGATGGGACAATACAGCTTTTTAGGCCGGATAAAAATTTTGAGAGGTTCAATCGCTCTGCTAGACGCATGTGTATGCCAGAGATTGATCCTGATGTTCAAATGCAGGTACTTGAAACGCTTCTTAAGCTTGATGCAGACTGGGTGCCAAGAAAGCGAGGAACATCTCTTTACATACGTCCAACCATGATAGCTGTTGAGCCGGCTCTTGGAGTAAGACCTGCTCACCAGTATCTTTACTACATCATCACCTGTCCCGTAGGAGCCTACTATGCTGAGGGATTTAATCCGGTGAAGATATATGTAACAGACGAATATGTTAGAGCTGTTCGCGGGGGTGTCGGCGAAGCAAAGACGATGGCAAACTATGCGGCAAGTCTCTATGCTGCCGAGGTGGCCAAGAAAAAAGGGTTTACTCAGGTGTTATGGCTTGATGCCGTTGAACGTCGATATGTTGAAGAAGTGGGAACTATGAACATATTTTTCCGAATCGGTGACGAACTTATTACTCCGCCTCTTAATGGGTCTATTCTTCCTGGAGTGACTAGAAACTCGGTTATCCACATAGCAAAACATTGGGGAATCAAGGTAAGTGAGCATCCCATTACCATTGATGAAGTAATAGAAACTGCTCAATCTGGGGAAATGAAAGAATGTTTTGGAACCGGAACTGCTGCCGTTATTTCTCCTGTTGGGGAAATTTTCTATCGCGACAAGACCTATGTCGTGAATAACGGTAAAGTGGGTGAATGGTCTCAGCGGTTTTACGATGAAATCATGGGAATTCAGTATGGTGAGAAAGATGATATCTTTGGTTGGATTCGTAAGGTGACGTAGCGGTTATTTTTTGAGAAGAAAGAGAGGGCATATCCAACTGCCCTCTCTCAATTTGCCACAAGTTTGTCCATTAGGTTTTTATGTTGATAAGAGTCTTGTTCATTTCATCTGCGGTGGTGATAACTTTAGCATTTGCTTCATAGGCTGCCTTTGCCAAAACCATTCCCACCATTTCTCCTTCAATACTTACGTTGGATCCTTCCACAAATCCGCTTATCAGTGAGCCTCTTCCATCTAGTCCAGGTTGTCCTATATTAGCAGGTCCAGATTGTGGAGAAGGTGAATAGAGAGTTCCTCCTTCTGATACCAAGCCTGATTCGTTTGGAAATGTTGCTACTCCTATTTGATAATTACTTCCCAGATCCTGACTTGTCCCATCTGGTCTTATTCCCCAAATATGTCCCTGATCATCAATTTTAAAGGAACTGTATGATGAAGTATCTAGAGCAGGAATAGGGTTTCCCTGAGAGTTCAACAATCTGTAGCCTTGATCGTTTACGAGAAAGCCATGACTATCAAGGTGAAATGAGCCATTTCTGGTGTAATAATTTTTTCCGTCGGGAGACTGAACTCCGAAATATCCTGCTCCGTTTAGAGCAAGATTGCTCCACTGACCGGTTTCAATAATTGGTCCTGAAGCCGAAGAATGGTCAATGGCCAAAGTTACTACCCCAGCTCCCTCACCACTAGAAGTTACCACATCCGCAGAGTGAAACCTCTGGGCTTTAAAACCCGGTGTTTGAACATTTGCAACGTTATGAGAGATTACATTCATACGTCGAGCCGCATTGGTCATGCCGCTCAGACTGATGGACATAATACGAGACATTTTTCTATCTCCCACTTTCTCTTACTACGTGGTGGGTTGTTCCACGTAGTTTTCGCATTCTCCACATGTAAAGCCTGGCCACATGGCTCTCGCGGCCTTATCAAGACAATCGTCATAGTGTATACAGTCGAAATTTCTCACTCCCTTTCCTTCCTTACATCTAACGGGATTGGGAGCTGGCTTTTTTACAATTTGTTCAACGGATGCTTTCTTTTTCTGAGCCGCTGCCATGAAGCATAACCCTCCTTTTTAAAAGTCGGTAGTATGCATTGCATTCTTAAAATTTTACTCAGATTTCTCAAGAGTCAAGGTTTTTACCAGGAATATTCGAAAATTGTTGGCAGTAGAAGAGGCGACCCTCTGATCGCCTCTTATTTTCTCTAACTACCAGGTTCTTACCTAAGCATCCAGAAAATTACTAAACCTGCTAGCATGCACAACCAACTAACCATTTCCATATCCTATCCGCTTCTATCCCTCCGGTTATTAGATTTTTTCGGAGAATTGCTTCCTAATAGAGTTTAAAAATTTCGTCAAGAATGAAAGGAGATGTTCGAAAAAATAAAGTGGAAGCCTATAATTACGCCCATGATTGATGTAGAGCGTACGGCCGTGCGATCCTACCGACAATTTGCGAACATTCCTAGGCGGTAGTAGCGATCCCGCTGAAGCGGGGCGGTCGCCCTTACATAAACACACATCGAATTGCGACACAGTCTCTACCCAGGTAGCGTGCCTGCCTCTCCTTTTCCGAACAGCTCAGATGGAAAATGCCGTGGCGTAATTACGGCATTGTTGCAGTTGGTGTTGTTATTAAGTAAATTGACAAAGCTGATTCGGCTGACCGAAAGAAGAAATATTTGTAATTGAAAGGAGATCTGAAGTGAAACAGCCGTTACAAGCCGTAAGAGGCATGATAGACATTCTGCCTGAAGAAGTGGAAAAATGGCGTTTTGTAGAAGAAACGGCTAGAACCCTTTTCTACCGTTTTGGATATCGTGAAATTAGAACACCTCTTCTGGAAGCAACGGAACTTTTTGCTAGGAGCATAGGAGAAGCTACGGACATTGTAGAGAAGGAAATGTACACCTTTCATGATGCCAAAGGACGATCTCTTTCTCTCCGACCTGAAGCGACGGCCTCCATTATTAGAGCCTTTATTCAGCATCAACTTCATACAACTCGAGATCGGAAATTCTTCCTCATCGGGCCTATGTTTAGGCATGAAAGGCCTCAAAAAGGTCGGTATAGGCAATTTCATCAGATTGATGTCGAAGCTTTTGGCATTCAAGATCCCATGCTTGATGCGGAACTTATGTTTATGGCGGTGCAATTTCTGCAAACTATAGGAATAAAAGATGTCTCGCTCGAATTAAACACTTTGGGATGTCCCACTTGCAGACCACGTTTTAGATCTGTTCTTCAGGACTATCTCAAAGGAAGAGCAGAACTTTTGTGTCCGGATTGTGTCCGTAGAATTGATAGAAATCCCCTGAGATGTTTCGATTGTAAAGTACCTCAATGTAAGGAAGCTCTCCGGGATGCTCCACACCTTATAGATTTTGTCTGTAATAATTGCGAGACCCATTTTGGACTTGTAAAGTCTTACCTTGAAGATCTAGGGGTCAGTTACATCCTTAATCCGGCTATGGTGCGTGGTCTAGACTATTATGTCCGCACGGCCTTTGAAATTGTCACGCAACATCTTGGTGCTCAAAATGCCGTGGGTGGAGGAGGCCGATATGACGGTTTGATAAATGATCTTGGAGGGCCAGACCTGCCTGGTATAGGTTTTGCCCTGGGAATTGAGCGCATTATGTTGCTTATGGGTGATTCAAAATCTGAGGCTAATGAATCGTCCAGAGTGGATGTTTTTATGGTTCTTTTGGGAGAAAACGCCCGTCGTGAGGGGTTCTTGATAGCTCAGAAACTTAGAGAAGCCGGCTTGTCGGTTGAACTGGATTACGAATCAAAGAGTGCAAAAAGCCAGATGAGATTGGCGGACAAGCTCGGAGCCTTTGTTTCTGTGATTATTGGAGATGACGAGTTAAAACAGTCCATTGCACAGATTCGGTTTATGAAGGAAGGAAGTCAAAGAATTTGTGAACTTGACGAACTTGTTTCTGAACTTGTAGCGGTGGCAAGAAAATGAAATAACAACAAAGCTGCCCCCTGGTTGTCCCATCCCTGCTAGGGGCAGCTAAGTTTCATTATCTTCGTGGTTTGGGAAGATGTTCTATAGCTTTCAATATTTCGCGGATTTCCTCTGCGGGAAGCGAATAATTTGCCAGCTTGCCCTCCATGTAGGCTTGATATGCTGATAAATCAAGGAGACCATGACCACTCCAGCAAAATAGTATTACCTTTTCCCGACCTTCTTCCCTGGCTTTTTTGGCTTCTTCGATCACGGCAGCTATGGCGTGAGTTGTTTCTGGAGCAGGTATGTAACCTTCTGTTCGTGCCCATATAATTCCGGCCTGAAAAGTATCAAGTTGTTGAACCGACTTAGCTCTAATCAGCCCATCAACTCTTAGTTTGCTTACCAGCGGAGCCATTCCGTGATAGCGTAATCCTCCTGCATGTAATGGGGGAGGAACAAAATGATGACCCAGAGTATGCATGGGAAGCAGGGGAGTTTTTTTGGCAGTGTCGCCAAAATCATAGGTATATGGTCCTTTAGTGAGAGTAGGGCATGAAGATGGTTCTACGGCTATGATGTCAATATCTTTCCCGTGAATCTTGTCCCTTACGAAGGGAAAGGCAAGCCCCGCGAAATTGCTTCCCCCTCCTACGCAACCTATGACTACATCTGGGTAAACTCCCGCGAGTTTCATCTGTTCCTGAGCTTCAAGCCCAATAATTGTTTGGTGAAGCAATACGTGATTAAGAACGCTTCCCAGAGCATATTTAGTTCCTTCATGGGTTACTGCTGCTTCGATTGCTTCACTTATAGCTATTCCAAGACTACCGGGTGAGTCAGGATTGTTAGCAAGAATGGCTTTTCCTGTTTCTGTCTTATCACTCGGGCTCGGAATACATGTCGCTCCCCATGTTTCCATCATAATTCTTCGGTACGGTTTTTGATTGTAACTGACTTTTACCATGTAAACTTCACATTCAATTCCAAAAAAAGAGGTAGCAAAAGCCAGAGCACTTCCCCATTGGCCAGCTCCTGTTTCGGTGCATATCTTTTTTGTGCCGTCAATTTTATTAAAGTATGCTTGAGGGATGGCAGTGTTGGGTTTGTGACTCCCCGGCGGACTTACTCCTTCGTCTTTATAATATATGCGAGCAGGTGTATCCAGGTATCGCTCGAGATTCCTAGCTCGTCTCAAAGGGGCTGGTCGCCATATAAGGTATTTTTCCAGCACAGGTTCTGGTATATCAATCCATCTTTCCTGACTCATTTCTTGCTCAACAAGACTTGGAGGAAATATAGCAGTCAGATCTTCAGGGGTTACAGGTTTACCTGTAGCAGGGTGGAGAACTGGTTCTAAAGGGCTCGGCAAATCAGCAACAATATTATACCATTGCTTGGGAATCCTGTCTTCGGGCAGTAGAATCTTCGTAAACATTGATAAAAAACCTCCTCATAAAATAAACCCCGCCTAATTTACGGCGGGGTGGATTGAAATGGGAAAGTTATTCGATACTTATAGCTTTAAGCTCCTATTTCTTCCTTGATGCTTACGGCAATCTTGTACAGCAAAGCAAGGATTAAGAATCCCGCTGACCAGACACCAAGAGTTATGAACACTTCTGGAATCGTGGGAATATATCTGGTGATTGTTTCAAATGTGTTGGGAATGAAACCGGTGATAACGAGAGTGATACCTTTTTCGATCCAGAGTGAGAAGAAAGTAGCCAGGCATGCGATTTTTAAGGTTTTTTCCTGCTTACGTGTGTTGGGATTGATGAGAAGGACGAGGGCGACCACAGCAAGAATGTTGGACAACCATGTCCAGGGCACAAGTTCAGCATGGCCGTGGAGTCCAAAAAGTAGGTAATTGAAGTGTAGAGTATGACTTGGAACCTGGCTGTAATATGTGGTGAAAAGTTCCAATAGCACGAAAAAGACACTAATGATAAGCGCATAGGTTACGATTTTAGCCAGAGCTTGAATAGCTTCTTCACCGGGGTCGAACTTGGTTCTTTTCTTTATGATAAGTGCAAGAAGTATCAGAAGGGAAGGACCTGATGCGAATGCCGAAGCGAGAAATCTTGCTGCCATAATAGCCGTTAGCCAGAAATGACGTCCAGGGAGACCTGCGTAAAGAAAAGCCGTTACGGTGTGAATACTAACTGCCCAGGGGATTGACACGTAGATAAGAGGTTTTACCCATTTTGGAGGGGCAACACCCATCCGCTCTGCATCCAGCACATTCCAGCCGATAAGTATGTTTAGGAGTAGGTAGCCATTAAGGACAACCATGTCCCAGAAGAGTATGGAGTTAGGGGTAGGATATCGAAGTACATTGAAGAGGCGGTGCGGCATTCCTAAGTCAACGACAATGAAAAGAAGGCACATAGAAACGGCGGCGATAGCAAGAAATTCACCAAGAATGGTAATCCTTCCGAAGGCTTTAAAATTGTGAAGGTAATACGGTAGCACCACCATAACGGCGGATGCCGCAACTCCGACGAGGAAGGTAAACTGAGCAATATACAGTCCCCAGGAAACGTCGCGACTCATACCCGTAATACCCAGACCTCGATAGAACTGGAAGAGGTAGCAAATAAATCCCAACCCGACAAAAACGCTCAGTAATTTTAATAGCCTCTTAAAATCATCTCCTGCTTTGAAAACTCTATCAAACATGGCTCTACCTCACTGAGAAATATGGGTTACACCAGGTAATACACATTTGGTTGCGTTCCGACTTCTAATTTCCTGCGAAGGCTGAGCCGTTTACTGAGGATGCGACGCACCTCAGATGATGGATCGTCCAGATCCCCGAATATAAGAGCCTTTGCAGGACAGGCCTCTACACAGGCTGGAAGCAAGCCCTCTGCTAGACGTTCATCGCAGAATGTGCATTTTTCCACCACGCCTCGACGTCTTATCGGATAATCATAGTTTAACTGAGTGAGATACAGTTTCGGATCGCGCCAGTTGAAACTTCTTGCTCCGAATGGGCATCCTGCCATGCAGTATCGACAACCAATACAGCGATGATGATCCATCATAACAATACCATCAGGTCGTTGAAACGTAGCTTTGGTGGGGCATACCCGGACACATGCAGGATTAGAACAGTGGTTGCAGAGCAGAATAAAGGGTCCTTCTTTGAACTCTTCCGGAACATATTCGTGCGCTGTGCCTGGAAAGGCATGTTCGAAATTATCCTTCCAGATCCACTTAACCTCTTTTTCGTTAGGAATTGTGGGTACATTGTGTAAGCTATGGCAGGCTTCAATGCATTTTCGGCATTCGCCTTTTTTATTCTGCTCCTGGCATCGCTTAACATCCACCACCATAGCCCAGCGCTTTCCGTGAAGCGCCTTTGGATTTGTCTTGTAAGCCGGGCCCTTTTCTACTGTTTCCGCTACCTGCTTTGCGGCTGAGGCTTTTAGTGCGGGTAAGAGTGAGACTCCCAGAACGCAAGCACCGGTTATCTTAAGAAAATTCCTTCTTTTTTCATCCATCGTCCCTTCTCCTCTTACTTCTTGGTTGCCTGAGCTGTTTCCTGTTTCGGCGGCAGATGGCAATCCCAACAGTATGGTGCCAAGCCTATGTAGTTGTGGCAGGTATCACAGAACTGAGCCTTGTTCGAATGACACCTCATACAGGCTCGCTGCAGGCTAGCGGGATAGGTGGTTCCTCCTGCAGTGACGTAGTATCGTTTGGCATTCCGAACCGCCTGAGTTCTCCAGTCGTTAAGAACTACCATGTGAGATTTCCTCATGTAGTCTTTGCTCGCTACACACTCCTTTTTCTCAAGAATCTGTATTGCCGGTGTGTCGAGCTTAGGGTCAGGTGGAGGGGAAGCCTTGCCACCGTTTAACCAGAAGGGTAGGCTAACAAAGCCTATGAATATAACCAAACCGATTAAAATGGGCTTTGCATCATAGATCTTCATCGGTTTCTTCCTCCATACCTGGCAAAGGTTCACCACGCAGGTTGGTTGTTCGTTTCTGTTCACCGGTCATAATCAGAGCGTTACCAACGAGTTCATGAACTCCTGTAATTTGAACACCAGGCACCCAGTAGTTCATAAGAGGACCCAAAACAGCACGGTCTATGGCGCAGATACAGGCGAGCATGTTGACTCCGTGTTTTTCATGTACATGTTTCACAGCGTTTGCTCTTGGAAGCCCTCCTCTCATTCTCATTTCCATATACTCGTCGGTATTAAGACCGGATCCACTTCCGCAGCAGAAGGTTTGTTCTCGGATAGTTTCAGTTGGCATTTCATAGAAGTTATTGCACACATTCTTGATTACATATCGCGGTTCTTCAAACATGCCCATGCCTCGGGCTACGTTGCAGGAATCATGGAATGTAACCACAAGATTGTCATTTCTGCTGGGATCCAATTTTAGTTTTCCATGCTTGATGAGATCAGCGGTAAATTCAACGATATGTATCATCTTGGTTGACTTGGCATGTTCAAAGCGGGTTCCTGTTATAGGAGATACTGGGACTTCCAGATTTTTCGGTGGAGTCCAAAATGTGGACAGATATTGATGAATAAGCCGCCACATATGGCCACATTCACCACCTATAATGTATTTTACTCCAAGACGCTCCGCTTCTGCATAAATCTTGTAATGGAGCCGTTTTGCCATTTCATGTGAAGTGAAGAAACCAAAGTTTCCACCCTCCGATGCGTATGTGCTCCAGGTGTAATCTAGTCCAAGTTCATGGAAAAGCATAAGGTATCCCATACAGGTGTATGTTCCTGGGTCGGCGAATACGTCACCTGAAGGGGTAACAAAGAGAATCTCGGCACCTTTACGATTAAAACTAGGTTCAGGTCGAATTCCGGTGACACCCTCGATTTCATCGCAGAAGAACTCAATCATGTCACGAAATGCGTGAGGCTGAATGCCCAGATGGTTTCCTGTACGATAACAGTTGGAGACAGGTCCCATAATCCAGTCGATATTACAACCGAGAAGATTTAGGAGTTCTCGTCCTATAATGGTGATTTCGGCCGTATCGATACCGTAGGGGCAAAACAGCGAACAACGTCGGCATTCAGTGCACTGGAAGAAGTAATACCAGAGTTCCTTAAAGGTTTCCTCTGTAAGGTCTCTTGCCCCGGCTGTTCTTCCAAGAAGTTTCCCTGACGTTGTAAAATAACGACGGTAGATTGAACGAAGTAGTTCAGCTCTAAGAACCGGCATATTTTTCGGATCACCACTACCGATGAAGAAATGACATTTATCTGCACAGGCTCCACATCGCACACAAATATCCATAAAGACCTTGAACGTCCTGAATCGCTCAAGCCGTTCCTTAATACCGTTTATGTAGATTTCTTTCCAGTTAGGTGGGAGTTTCCAGTCATCTTCAGTCACTCTCCATTCTCTTGCGAAGGGGAAACCTACAATTTCGAGATATTGTGGGCGGGAAGCGTTGCAGAAAGTGCCGGGACGAAACTCCACCGGTTTGTCCATCCACCACGTTTCTGGTGGTGTATGGTTGATGCTTTTAAGAAGTTCGTTTGGTTTGGGAACGCTTGCCATATCTCCTCACTCCTTGTTATTACTCGGCTTTTTCTTCTTCCATCCCTTCCAAAGGTTTTTCTACAGGAATCCCTGCTTCGACCATCTTTTCACGGAATTCATTCTCGTAAGCTTCGTAGGTATGGAGCTTTACAGGATAATCCCACGGATTTATATGGCGAACCATACGGTTATTGTTTGGAAGATTCCTGGTCGGGCTAAGGAATATTCCTCCCATGTGCATAAGCTTGCTGAATGGGAAATAAGCAAACAGTGTGCTCACGAGGAAAAGATGCACAAAAAATAAAACTCCCAACCCGCTTGGAACTGTAGGATGGAAAGTTGCAAGCCCCATTGTAAGCTGCTTAATGGATACAATGTCCACCCTCCATACGTACCGCATAAGCATACCGGTGATAACTATGGCTAAAATCAGGAAAAGAGCAAAGTAATCGGCAGGTAGAGATACGTACTTAACCTGTGGAATTATAATGCGCCGGATAAAAAGATATGTTGCGGCTGCTACAACCACAAAATCTGAAAGGAGAATACCGGGAAGTCCCATCTCGAAGAAAGAATCGGCTCGCTCAAGCCACTGAATAATTCCCGGCACAGGGTCGGTAAAGAACCTGAGATGTCTTAGAAAGATTACGAGGAAGGAATAGTGGAAAGCAAGAGCCGCTAACCATAGCCACTTCTCCCAGTGATAGGTTAGCTTCCCCCCTTCTCTGAGTTGCATCTTGGTGTTTCGGAAAAGGGAACGAAACACCAGAATTTCAAGGGCCATCCTGACGACAACGCCCAGCTTATTATAGGGGCTGTCAAACTTGGATGGCTTAATCCAGGGTAGAGAAGTGTACATTTGCCCTGCAGTTGTTGGAATTTTAAAAGGAACAGGTGACCTTGCCCAATCGATGATGCGAACGATGAAACCTACAAGGAAAATAGCGAAAGCTGAGTAGGGAATAACAACCCCAAAGACATACTGAAGTCCTAGCAACTTCACTCCAACAATCACTGCAAGAGCTAGGCCGAGCACGATACTTAAAGCAAACTTAATCCCCATAACATCTCACCTCGCTCTTTTGATGTTTAAAACACCTAAACTAATAACCCTATTCCCTTACCTGTACCATTTTGCCTTACACACGTTATGTATAAAGACCAGATTATTATTCATTCCCTACTTCAGAATCCGGGGATATTTCGTAAAGTATCCCAGCTCTCTGAAGTAGTCTGAATGTTCTGTTTTTTACTTCTTGAAGCCTTACTTCATAAAGATCTTCGCGGCATTTTACAAAAACATCGAAGCTTTCCATCATAAGTCGGTCCACCAAGGTGTCAAAAGACTCAAACGAAACCTTTTTCTCTCTATCTTTGCCAGACAAACATACATCTCTTGCTACTGCTTTGAAATCAGCGATGAACTGAAGAGCCTCTGAAGGTTTAAATTCTTGAATAGCTCTGATTCGAATAATCCTATCTAGAAATGGAATAAGCTCTTCGGATGTTCCTCCAGACATAACCCACTTCACAATCCCTTCAAGACCTTCCCTGATAGCTGCTCCCACCGGATTCAAAAAGGGATTTTTCTGACTTTTAAGAAATTTTGCAGTTTCTTCTGGATAAGTTTCGATGACTCTTTTAAACCATGCGTCGATGATTTTCTGCTTGTTACGCTCTAATAGTTCAACCCATTCCATCACATATCACCAGAATTTTTGAGTTTTAGAGGCTCCCCACGAGTCTCTTCCCTATTAGCACTCTTTGTTTGACCTGGTCAAGATAATTCGTGCTAATAAGCACATCTGCCGTTATTTCTCGGATTCAATGATTTCCAGTATTTCTTGAAATAATGCGTTCTGTTCCTCGGTTTTTCGGCAGATTTCCTTAAGAAGTTCGCTTGCTTTGCCATAACCCATTTCTTCGGCCTTTGCTGCCCATTCCTGATAACTCTTAAGATGGTCCTCATTGTGATGCTTCCAGTGAGAAATACGCATTGCGAACTTCTTCTTTAGATCTTGCCCTTTCTCTAATTCATGTTCGTGGTGATGGTGATGATGTCCTTCGTGATCGTGCATAACGTTAATCCTTTTCTGATGAGTTTGGCACTCTTTCTTCCTATGCAACAATTGTGAAATCATACACTATATGCATTTGTCAATTGCTTTTTTCCATCGGGAAACACTTGGTGAAAGATTATCTCTCTTGACATTTTCTGTGGCGATTAGTAATGATATGATGGAATATCTGGAGGGGGATCACAAAACAACAACCATTACAGGAGACTTAGATGTCATCTGTGGCGGCTAATGTTACAGGTGCCGTTACCGTCGTAGGTGGCGGTATATCTGGTATTCAAGCGGCTCTAGATCTAGCCAACGCCGGCTTTAAAGTCTATGTTATTGAATCCAGCCCCAGTGTGGGAGGGGTGATGGCAAAGCTCGATAAGACCTTTCCCACAAACGACTGCTCATCATGCATGATGGGGCCAAAGCTGGTGGAACTCGCTAACCACCCTAATATTGAGCTTTTTGCTTATAGTGAACTTGCAGCCGTGTCTGGAGAACCAGGGCGGTTTGAAGTTACCATCAGGAAAAAAGCTCGTTATGTAGATCCTGAGAAATGCGTAGGATGTGGCATTTGCGCTACCAAGTGTCCCACTAAAGTTCCCGATGAGTTTAATTTTGGGCTAAGCTACCGAAAGGCAATTTATATTCCTTTCCCACAGGCGGTTCCTCTCGTTTATACCATAGATCCCGTTCACTGCCGTATGTTTACCAAAGGAAAATGCGGGATATGCCAGAAGTTCTGTCAAAATAAGGCTATTGATTACAATCAGAAAGATGAGTTTGTAACAATTCCCAGTGGTGCCATCATTATAGCAGGGGGATATACACCTTTTAATCCCAGAGTGATGGAAGAATTGGGCTATGGTCGCTGGCCTAATGTGGTTACAGCGATTGAATACGAACGAATATCGTCTGCTGCCGGGCCCTTTCAGGGACATATAATTCGCCCATCGGATCACGAAGAACCAAAACGTATTGCCTGGATTCAGTGCGTTGGATCCCGTGATGTTGCTCATGGCATAGAGTATTGTTCCTCCGTCTGCTGTATGTACGCGACAAAGCAAGCTATGGTCACTAAGGAACATGACCCATCGGCGGAAGCAACCATTTTCTATATTGACATGCGGGCTCATGGAAAGGGTTTTGATACGTTCGTTGAAAGAGCCAAACGAGAATATGGTGTCCGCTATGTCCGAAGCAGAGTATCTCGCATTGTTCCGGACGCAACAGGCAAGCGCCTGGATGTGACCTATGTGACCGAAGACCAAAGGCTTCTTACCGAGCCTTTCGATATGGTGGTTCTCTCTGTTGGCCTTTCTCCTAATCCTTCTGCTCTGAATGCTTTGAAGGTTCTACAGTTGCCCGTTAACAATTACGGTTTTGTTGAGACCGATCCTTTCCATCTTACTAGAACCATTCGCCCTGGAATATTTGTGTGTGGAGTCATTCAGGAACCAAAAGATATCCCGGACAGTGTCCAGCAGGCTAGTAGCGCTGCAGAAGAAGCAATGGCTTTTCTTGCACCGGCAAGAAATACGATGGTACATCTGCCGACTCCGCCATCGGAAAGAAATGTTGGGAATGAAGAACCAAGAATAGGCGTATTTGTATGCCACTGCGGGATAAACATTGCAGGAGTAGTTGATGTAAAGGCGGTGGCAGAATATGCTGCGACTCTTCCCAACGTAGTGTATGCTTCAGATTGTATGTTCGCCTGTTCGACTGACCAGCAACTGGAAATAAAGCGTGTTATCAACGAGTATAAGTTAAACAGAGTTGTGGTCGCTTCCTGTACACCACGGACTCATGAGCCTCTTTTTAGGAACACACTGCGAGAAGTCGGGCTTAATCCCTATCTGTTTGAACAGGCTAATATCCGTGAGCATGTTGCCTGGGTGCATCAGCAAGAACCGGACAAGGCTACTCAAAAAGCCAAAGAAGTTGTTCGGATGGCTGTGGCAAGAGCAAGACTCCTTGAACCTCTTTATGACACTTCCTATGAAGTCATTCAGCGAGGACTTGTGATTGGTGGAGGCCTTGCCGGACTTACAGCCGCTCATGAACTGGCAAAGCAGGGGTTTGAGGTAATATTGGTTGAAAAGACCGATCAATTGGGTGGTCTGGCGAGGACATTACACCAGACGGAAACGGGTTTTCCTGTGTCGAAATACCTGGGAGAGCTAATACAGACCGTTCAGTCAAATGAGTTGATAAAAATTTTCCTGAATTCCGAGGTAGTGGAAGTTAAAGGCACATGTGGTAGGTTTACCGCTTTTGTAAATACTCCCCAGGGACAGGAGACTGTTCAAGTTGGAGCAGTTATTGTTGCAACCGGTGGAAGGGAGCATAAGCCTTCAGAATATCTTTACGGTCAGCATGATTCTGTGCTGACTCAGCGAACTCTGGAAGACCTTCTCACTACAAATCCCGATCGTATCAAGCAGGTGCAACATCTTGTTATGATTCAATGCGTAGGCTCTCGGGAACCAGGGAATCTTTACTGTTCCAGGCTGTGTTGCACAATGGCTATAAAAAATGCCTTAAGATGCAAGGAAATAAATCCCAACATTAACGTGACGATACTTTATCGAGACATCAGAACCTTTGGTTTTCGAGAGCATTATTACCGCGATGCTCGTTTGAAGGGTGTTCGATTTGTCAGATTTTCCCTTGAAGAAAAACCACAGGTCGTTGCTAATCAGGGTAATCAAAGGCTAAGCGTAAGAGTTAAAGATCCCATAACGGGCGTATTGCTTTCTATCCCGGCTAATCTGGTTGTGTTAAGCGTTGCTATTAGACCTCAGGAAACCCAAAAAGAACTGGCAGAACGTCTGAGACTCCCGCTTGATGAAAACGGCTTTTTCCTTGAAGCTCATATCAAACTTCGTCCGTTAGATTTTGCTACTCCAGGTTTCTTCGTCTGCGGACTTGCTCAGGGACCTAAATTTTCCTACGAAGCTATAGCTCAAGCGAAGGGAGCTGTTGCTCGAGCTGCCACCATCTTGTCTCGTAAGGAAATGTTCTCCGATGCTGTTGTAACCAGGGTTGATCCCTTCCTGTGCCGGGGCTGTGGAGAGTGTGAAAAGGTATGTAGCTTTGGCGCTATTAAAGTTGTTGATCGACGATCTGAAGGGAAAGGAATTCGTGCTGAAGTGGATCCGGCTTTGTGCACGGGCTGTGGTGCCTGTAATGTGGCCTGCCCGACGGGAGCTGCATCTCTTGCCCATTTTAGAGACACTCATGTTCTGGCAATGCTCGAAACTTTGGGAGATATGCCTGAAGATACGACATCAGGCAATGTGTAGAATTAGCTAACGAGGGAGTTCAATGGATCATCGTAAAGAACCTCTGATTGTTGCCTTTGTGTGTAACTGGTGTGCCTACGCTGGAGCCGATCTAGCCGGCGTGTCCCGAATGCAATATCCGACAAATGTAAGACTTATCAGGTTGATGTGTTCGGGACGCGTTAATGAAGGCTTCATATTAAAGGCTTTTGAACGTGGCGCTACCGGTGTACTTGTGGCTGGATGACATATAGGTGACTGTCATTACCTGGACGGTAATGTCAAAGCCCAAAAGGTGGTTCAGAGAACAAAAGAAGTTCTTGAGATGCTCGGTATGGATCCTGAACGGCTCAGACTTAGGTGGGTTTCCGCATCTGAGGGGGCTCGATTTGCAGAAGAAATAAAGGATTTTGTAGCGTACCTAAGTTCGAGACAGGAATCTAATGAACGCATGAATAAAGAATCGGCATTATAAGGATCACCATGGAGCAAAGCAGGGGTTTTTCCCCTGGAATGGAATGGCAAAACTGTGTTGTAGTTCTTGTGGTCGCCATCAGGCATAGAGGTTAAGGTTATGAAGCTGACGGATGAGCAAATTGCTTATTGTATGGAATGTGGAGTGTGTGCTGGAAGTTGTCCTGTAACCAGGAATTATGAGGATTTTTCTCCGAGGCTTGTTATAAAACATCTTTTGGTTGATAGAAAGGATGCGGTTACTCGATCACCAGTTATCTGGCGCTGTATTACTTGCGCTAGATGTAGCGTCAGGTGCCCAGCTCTTATCGATATCCCCAAAGTTGTTCATGAATATCGCGAGAAGGCTCGAAAGGATGGATACCATCCTCAGCCAAGTCATCATGAAGTTTTGCAGATTATCCCAAGGCTTCAGCTACGTTCCCTTTCACAGAAACGAACCGACTGGGCTTCTCAGTGGCGCACTAAAGAGAAGGGAGATTATTTCTACTTTGTTGGTTGCGCACCATACTTTAATTCCATTTTTCAGTATCTGGAAATCCGCCCAATGAATACTCCAGAAGCCGTCTTGACCCTATTAAACGCTCTGGGTATCGAACCTGTTGTTAGCAACGAAGAAGTTTGCTGTGGTCATGACGCTTTATGGACTGGCGACGAGGAGGCTTTTGCTCAGCTTGCCAGGAGAAACGTGGATGCTATAAAGAAGGCAGGAGCTAAAACCGTTATATTCTCTTGTCCAGAAGGCTACGTCACTTTCAAGCAAGAATATCCGAAAATTGTTGGGGAATTGCCTTTCCAGATTGTATATGCATCAGAGTTTTTCACCAGCCATTTTGATCAACTGAAGGAACTTCTTTCAAATGGGGTTTCGGATGCACCCGAAAGAGTAACCTATCACGACCCATGCAGACTGGGACGTTTTGACGGCATTTACGATTCGCCCAGGATGCTTATTGATGCAGTTTCTGGATCAGAACGGTTTGAAATGGAGCGGAGTCGGGAAAACGCTCTTTGCTGCGGCACCAGTGCCTGGATTGAATGTTCTTCCTGCTCTAAAGCTATCCAGTTTGATCGGCTCGAAGAAGCTTTTGACACTACCTATCAGGATGAAAATCCAGGGGGCGTGCTCATCACTGCTTGCCCCAAGTGTTTTATCCACCTAAATTGCGCAAAAACGGCACTGCCGGATGATCACAGGGCAAAGAATTTAAAGATTGAAGATTTGTTCGTGTTTCTAGCTCGTCATATAGCGAGGAAGTAGGAAAATGATAAGAGACAAAGAACATCATGTTTTGGTTATCGGCGGAGGCATTGCGGGTATTCAGGTTTCCCTGGATCTTGCCGAGATGGGCTTTTTCGTACACATGGTGGAGAAACTCCCATCTATCGGCGGGAAAATGGCCCAGCTTGATAAAACCTTTCCCACAAACGATTGTGCTATCTGAATTCTCGCTCCCAAGTTGATGGATGTCGGTCGACATCCAAAGATTGAGCTTATTGCTTACTCGGAAGTGGAAAAGATTGATGGGACGGTTGGAGCCTTCGATGTAACGATCCGAAAAAAGGCTCGTTACGTAGATGAAAGCAAATGCACTGGATGCGGAGCCTGCGCTGAAAAATGCCCAACCAGAGTTCCCGATCCTTACAACGAGGGGCTTGGGGAACGAAAGGCGATCTATCGCTACTTCGCTCAGGGAATTCCTTCCACGTACACGATAGACCCTGATGCCTGCCGTCATCTTGCGGGGCTTAGAGCGGAGAAGGAAGGCGCTGATAAGAGCAAGATAAAGAAATGCGGCGTTTGCGCAAAGATATGCCAGGCCAAGGCGATTGACTATTCTCAGCAGGATCAAATCATCCATAGACAGGTGGAAGCTATCGTGCTGGCTGTTGGGTATGAAGTACTTAAGCCAGAGGGTATTACAGAATACGGCTACGGTAGAGTGCCCAATGTGGTGACGGCTATAGAATTTGAGCGGCTCCTTTCTGCAAGTGGCCCTACGGCTGGACATCTTTATCGACCAGCAGACTTTGTGGGTAAGAAAAAAATGCCCGAACATCTTCCTCATGCTAAGAGACTGGCTTTTATTCAGTGCGTTGGGTCAAGAGACGGTCGCCGTTTTATTCACTGCTCTGGCTTCTGTTGTATGCATTCGATCAAGGAGGCAATTATCGCTAAAGAGCACGACAGTGAACTGGAAGCCTGGATATTTGGGATGGATATTAGAGCTGTGGGTAAAGGCTTTGAAGAATATAGGCTTAAGGCTGAACAAATTGGCGTAAAGTTTGTGCGCAGTAGAGTTGCCGAGATTACCAAGGGGCCAAATGGGCTACCGATTGTGTGGTATGAAGATACCAGGGCAAGGCGAGTCTATTCCAGAGAGTTTGACATAGTTGTTCTTGCTTCGGCATGCCTTCCTCCAAAGGATGCTCCGTTACTTGCTGAAAAATTCGGTATCGAACTGGACTCATTCGGCTTCATTAAAACACGACCCTTTGCACCATTTGATAGCACACGGGAAGGTATCTTCGTTTGCGGATGCGCTCGAGGTCCAGCCGACATCCCCGAATCGGTGGCTCAGGCAAGTAGTGCCGCAGCAAGAGTTGCTCAGGTAGTGCTCCAGGAAGCAAGAAAGGTGGCAATGCAATGAAGAGATTAGCTTTAAAATCTAAAGACGTTAGAATTGGTGTTTTTGTATGCCATTGCGGTTCAAACATTGCGGGATATTTGGATTGTAAAGCTGTAGCCGACTATGCTTCCACTCTGCCAGGGGTTGTCTATTCTACGACAAACCTTTACACCTGTTCAGAATCGGGTATTGCAGAAATAAAGCGAGCCATAACAGAGAAGAAGCTAACGAGAGTAGTGGTGGCTTCATGTTCTCCAAGGACTCATGAGCCTCTGTTTAAAAGTGCATGCAAAGAAGCCGGTTTAAATCCTTACCTTTTCGAAATGGTTAATATTCGGGATCAGTGTTCCTGGGTGCATATGAATAGCCGCGATGAAGCCACCGAAAAGGCTAAAAATCTGGTTCGGATGGGGGTAGCAAAGGCATGGTTCCTTGAACCTCAGGAAGATTTTGAAATGCCTATTGAAGCTAGAGTTGCCGTTATAGGCGGTGGGGTGGCTGGCCTCTCTGCGGCAGAGTCTCTCGCTGATATGGGAGTTTCGGTTGTGCTTATTGAAAAATCCCCCCAACTGGGAGGCCTGACACTTAAACTGAATAGTCTTGCTCCTCATCTCCATAATCCAGATGATCTGGTAAATCCGCTCATAGAAAGAGTGGAACACCATCCGAAGATCAAGGTTTACAAAGAATCATCCATAAAGAAGATTGAAGGCTATGTTGGAAACTACCGTATAGAGCTGGACGTTAAGGATCAAGGTGTCATCCAGGAGGCCGTGAGTGCTGTAGTGGTTGCTGTTGGCGCTAAACCCTACATACCTCAGGGACTTTATGGATACGACGGTGAGAGAGTGATAACTCAGTTTGAGCTGGAACAACGCCTTAAAAGCAAAGGTGTTGGAGACGCAAAAAATGTTGTGATGATCCAGTGTGTGGGAGCAAGATCTCAGACGGAAGGCGAAAAATCCTACTGCAGCCGTATTTGCTGCGCTACTGCCGTTAAGAATGCTCTTATTCTCAAGGAGCGCTTCCCTGACATTAAGGTTTCCATACTGTATCGAGACATCCAGACTTACGGTTCTGATTTTGAAGCTATGCTATGGAAAGCCCGTTCTATGGGAGTAAGATTTTACGTCTATGATCCGTCAGATCCTCCCAAGGTAGCAGATAATGCCGTATTGGTTAGAAGTAAAATTTTCAGCGACGATGTCTTGGAACTTCCGGCTGATATTGTTGTGCTTTCAACGCCTCTTGTGGCTTCCGATGAAGCTCCTGTTATTGCAAATCTTATGCGTATCCCGACGGATGCAAATAATTTCTTCCTGGAAGCGCACGTCAAACTGAGACCTCTTGATTTTGCTACGGATGGAGTTTTTCTCTGCGGAAGTTGCCGTTTTCCCTGCACGTCAGAAGAGGCTCGTATTCAGGGGATGGGAGCGGCAGCCAGGGTAGGGGCGCTTCTTGCTAAAGGGAAGGTGATTTCCAGCGCTCTTGTGGCAGAAGTAGATTCTTCCACCTGTTGTGGCTGTCAGGGATGTTTAAGAATATGCCCCTATGGAGCGATTACTTACGACGAAGGGAGGCACGTGTGCCAGGTTAACCCGATACTGTGTAAGGGATGCGGAGCCTGCACGGCCGCATGTCCATCCCAAAGCGTCCAGCTTAAGGGGTTTAGACCTTCGCAGCTTCTTCCTCAGGTACGTGCAGCTATGGAGTCTCTAAAAGAAATGTTTGTAAGCTGTGAATTATAGGAGGAACAATGGAAAATTTTAAGCCGATTATTCTCTGTTTCTTCTGCACGTGGTGAGCTTACGCGGCTGCTGACCTGGCTGGGGTCAGTCGATTGCAGTATCCACCCCACATAAGGGTCATAAGAGTGATGTGCTCTGGGAGTGTGTCCCCACATCATGTGCTAAGAGCCTTTCAGGAAGGGGTGGATGGAGTGCTGGTTGGCGGATGCCGACTGGGCGATTGTCATTATCAGACGGGAAATTACATGGCTGAAAAGCGAATGCGGCTGCTGAAGAAGCTGCTTCCTTTCTACGGTATTGAACCTGAGCGGCTGAGAGTTAGATGGGGTTCTTCGGCGGAAGCTTCCGAGCTTGTAGAAACAATATCGGATTTTACGAATGAACTTATCAAGCTTGGCCCTTCGCCATTGAGGATTAATGAGCAGATCTGCAAAGATATGAGGGTTGTGAGCAATGTTTGAGCGTGAGGGAACTCAAATGGGCGAGATATTACAACAAGTCAAGTTGTATGTTGGGGAACTGTTTGAAAAGGGAGCAATACAGGCATTTGTCGGCTATAGGAAAGAAGGGGGGCATATCGTCCCCGCTTTGTTTAAAAGTGCTGCCGAACTGGAAGCGTTGGATCTGAATGAGGATATAAGATATCCTGTAAGTGATGTATGCAGACGCATTCTGGAAGTTTATCCTGAAGGAAAGATTGGCGTACTTGTTAGAGGCTGTGACGAACGCGCTCTTGTGGAAATGTCTAAGTGGAATCAAATTCAACTTGATAGACTAGTCCTTGTAGGAATAGCCTGTTCCAAAGAGCGGATTGACCGTTGTGGCTGCGAAAACCCATATCCCACCGTGGAGGGGACTCTTGTTGCAGGTACGCCTGTAACTCCAGAATCTTATCGTAATGTCATGGGTGAATTACTGGAAGAGAAACCGCTTGCCGAAAGAAAAGCCTTCTGGGATGCGGCTTTCTCACGATGTATCAAATGTTATGGCTGTCGGAATATTTGTCCTGTCTGCTTCTGTAGAGACTGTTCGCTAGAAGATCACCTTCTTGTGCAACCTGGTTTTGCACCGGCTGAGTTCCCAATTTTCCACCTCGTTAGAGCCGTTCACATGGCAGGAAGATGTATCGATTGTGGTCTTTGTGAAGAAGCATGCCCTGCCGATATTCCCTTGAGAAGTCTTTACAGAAAAATTAACGACATTGTGAAGGAAGAATTCGGCTACAAGACGGGTGTAAAAGATGACAGTGTTTGTCCGCTAAACACTGTTGCGTGATAGTTTACCTGCGGAATCGTTGTCTTATTGCTTCTTGCTCTTCTGGGGAAAGTTCCTCCCATCGCCTCAGTTTTTCTCTGATAACTCTTTGGTCTTCAGGTGGGAGCTTTCTCCATTCTTCATAGCGTCTTTTGAGCAGTTGCCGCTCTTGAGGAGGCAAGTTCTGATAGTATCGCCATCGCTGCCTAAGCTGTTCCCTTTCCTGAGGAGAAAGTCGTTCCCACTCCTGATAACGATCGTAGGGAACTGGTGCGTACGGATTTTGAGCAATTGTTATAGTTTGTAAAGGTGCACGTTCCTGTGCCTTTACTCCGCCGTAGCAGGGTGATGTTATAATCAGTGCTGTAAACGTTAGAGCAACTATCAAGGCACGGCAAACCTTTCCCATCATGATTGACTCCTCGATGGCTCGTCCAGAATTTTTGTGAGCTTTTCAATATCGTCGAGTTCTTCAAGCATATCAAGATGAGCGATTACGTTTAGATCATCCTGAGATATGACTTCTTCCTGAACACTAGTAATTTGCAAAGGTGATGTGGAGTGCTGATGGAATTTCCACCATCCTGCGAAGGTAATTATTATAGCACAAAGTCCCACAGCTAAGGGTTTTAAAATGGCTTTTGAAAAGATGGATGATTGTTTTGATCTATGAATGGCGTTGGTAATTCTAGCGATTTCCCAAATGGTTAATGGTTCTGGTTCTGCAAGAGTCTTCAGTTCTTTGTCAAATCGAGCTATCTGGGCAAACCTCTCTCGGCATGCTTCACAGGACTCAATGTGCTTCAAAAGTGAAGCTTTGGCTTCTGAAGAAAGTTCGCCTATAAGAGCCATCATAATAAGTTCATCTCGTTTTTCGGAAGTGTAAATACACTCTTTCATCCCAACCACTCCTTAAGGTCTTTTCTTAAGGCCTTAATAGCTCTCAAAAAATGGGTTTTAACCGTTCCTTCAGCCATGCCGGTAATTTCCGATATTTGGGTAAAGCTCATGCCGTCTAGCATCCTGAGCTTAAATACAAGTTCCTGCTTGGAAGAAAGCCGCTTCATAGCATTAACAAGAGCTGATCTTAATTCTTGATGTTCTAAATAGCCCAGTTGTGATGGTTCAGATTGAACCTCCCGTTCGTTTGATCGGCCGAACAGTTCCAGAAATTTTTCATAAAGCCATTTCCGGCGCCGTTCTTTAAAATAAAGGTTCAACATAATCCGATAAATCCATGTATAAAGATCACTTCTATTGTCAAATTGTGGAAGTTTTTCCCAAACCTTCAGAAATACATCCTGAGTGAGATCAAGGGCGGCTTCTCGATCGAAGTTACATAAACGGTATGCCGCGGAAAATATACGATCTCGATAGATCAGAAAAATCTCTTCGTAAGCTTCAGAGTCACCGCCCTTGGCTTTTTCTAAAACATCTTCGTTGATCTTAGAGCAAACCAGATCTGTTCTTGCTATCAAGCCAGCCTCTAATTTTTAATCTGGTTACTAGAGCCGTCCTCCAAATCCAAAATTCAAATACCATCCATCTGTGGGAGCGTAAAGATTATATCCTGGGTAGTATCTAGGGTGAGGACGGTAATAAGCCCTTGGCGGTGGGCAACAACGGGGATGGCAACAGTCCCAGCACCTATAGCAACAGCAGTGTCTTGGATGGCAAGGATGTTTTTCTACAACTACTACATCGGGTGGAGGAGAAGCATTATAATAGTAACCGCCCTGATAATATACCACCGGTCCTCTTCCGGCTTCACTGGACGTAGCGAGCAGTAATGACATGGCTACTAAAATTATTGTTACTAACGCAAAGAGCCTAACGGTTTTCATCTTCATACCTCCTCAGTTAATTTAGCTTCTTGCCAACGTTGCATTTCTTTAGATACTTCTGGTAGAAAAAAGTTTACAGATGGGTAGAAAATTTTTGAGATGATTTGAATGGATAGCCAAGTAGGGGAGATCGGTCGGTCGCCCCTAACGATGATAATGATCCTGTGAGTGTGGTTATGACACAGTCTGATAGGGGTGGGGGCGACCAAACAGGCCACCCCTACAAAATTTACGATAACTTTGGATTAACTATTTTTCTGCCTCGAGTCGTTCTTTTATAAGCATAGCAACCTTTTCGCCGGAGAGAAGCATTCCACCGAATATAGGCCCCATACGTGGTCCCCCAAAGGTAGCATTAGCTGCCATGCCTGCTACAAAGAGCCCCGGAAATACCTCTCGAGTGTTCTCTAGCGTGAGTTTTTCTGCCTTGTCTGACCACATGGACTTTTCGCCTTCGATATTGCCACTCGGGGTCATCAACCGCCCTGGAACCTTTTTGTGAACAACTCTCACCACCTCGGTATCGTGACCAGTAGCATCCACCACATACTTTGCTCTCATTGCCAGTGGGTCCACGTGAAGGCCAGCCATTTCTACGGCTGTCCAGTTGATAACAAGCCCGATAATCCTTTCCGGTCTTATAACCACATCTTCTACCGAAACGCAGTTGAATATAGTTACTCCTGCCTGAACACTTTTGGCAGTTAGCATGCTCACGGACTCAATGGAATCTGCCGTAAAGTAATTATCTCGGAAATGACGCACTCGAACACCGAAATCTTCAAGAATTCGTTTCGCTTCTTCCTGAACCACTATGTCGTTAAAGAGCATTCCTCCTCCCCACATACCGCCACCAACACTGAGCTTTCGTTCATATATCGAAACCTTATAGCCAGCTCTTGCCAGGTAGGTTGCAGCTACAAGTCCGGATGGACCAGCTCCTACGATAGCAACATCCACTTCTAGGTTATTCATGAGTTTTTCCATGTATCGGTCAATAATGGCTCTGGTGATCATAATTTCGTTTAGTTCGGTTGATGCCATTGTTTTGCTCCTTTCTAAAAATTTGGCTTTTACCCTCTGGGTAATAAATTATTATGGCAGAAAATGGCATGTGCGATCAATTTTAAAATGTTTCCCAGGGTGGTCGAAAGCCGAGGGAGAGGGTTTTCTCCTGGTCGAGAAATAAATAAAAAGGCTGTTCGAATACGCAAAAACAAAAATGAATAACAAAGAGACACTGGAAAATTAGATTAGATGAACCGTTACGGAAGATCCTTCGTCAAGACCTTCATCGTGTTCGCCGATAATTATAAATCCATCGGCTTTGGTAATAAGAGACACCATGCCTGATTTACCGAAAACAGGGTGAGCCGTCCAGCCGTTTTCTGAGTTTATCAATTGAACCGGCACATAATCTTCCCTGCCGTGAACAGATGGAACTCGGACTGATAGAATCGCTTCCATAGTTTTTTTAGAATATGGAAAATTTGGAGATGTTCCCTGAATCACCTGCAAAAAGGGACATACTAAGGCAAACATCACCGTGAGGGCAGAAGCCGGCTGTCCGGGAAGCCCCCAGAAATAAGTGTTTCCGCTTGTGGCGAGAATGGTTGGCTTTCCAGGCTTTATGGCAACGCCGTGAAAAAGAATACGGCTTTGGGGAAGCTCCTTAAGGACTTCGAGAGTAAAATCCCGAATTCCTACAGAACTTCCGCCTGAAAGCAAAACAACATCGTGGTTTTCTGCCAGTTCGTGACAAGCATCCCGCAGGCGTTTTTTATCATCACCAACCAGAATCTTAGCTCCAACTTCAGCTCCGACTTCTTCACAAAGCCCGGCGATAAAAAGAGAATTGGTATCTCTTATGAGCCCTACCGGGAGAGGTCCTTTGGTTGTATAAGGAACTATTTCGTCTCCGGTTGAAATGACAGCAACCTTTGGTTTTCTGTATACCTTGAGTTCATATATTCCAAGAGCTGCCAGAACGCCAATATCCTGTGGTTTTAAGAGACGGCCGGCTTTAAAAATTTCAACCCCTTCCGGAATATCCTCGCCTACCGATAGAACATGTTCGCCTGGTGCAACCGGTCTGTAAACTTCTATAGTCGATTCGTCTATCCTCTCCGTATGTTCCACCATAACAACCGCATCGGAGCCTTCCGGTAAGGCTCCTCCTGTCGGTATAGCTCCGGCTTGATTAGGTCCCACTGTGAAAGACGGAATTTTTCCCATTTCTACCGATCCGACAACCTCAAGAATAGCCGGCAAGGACTCGCTTGCTCCAAAGGTATCCTTTGCTCTCACGGCGTAGCCATCCATCGTTGCACGGCGAAAATGTGGCACAGGTTCTTGCGCTCGGACGGTCTCTGCTAGAATTCTTCCGCAAGCCATATCGAGAGTCACAATTTCCGTTCCTAAGGGATGAAAGCCTTTGATGAGCTCAATGACTTCTTTAACCGAGAGAACTTTTAGAAATTCCACAGTGGGCACCTCTTTTTTTCGCTTGATTATAGCAACTTTGAAAACGCCTCTTTGCAAACAACTCCCAGATTTCCAAGGTTTTTAACCACAGTGATGCTCGCCGCTTCCATTGCGGCGATTTTCGCCTGAGCCGTTCCGCTTGAACCGCTTATGATAGCTCCCGCATGCCCCATTCGGCGACCAGGTGGAGCAGTAAGACCAGCAACGAATCCAACCACAGGTTTGGTTACGTATTGTTTTACGAATTCCGAAGCTTCCTCTTCGGCGGAACCGCCTATTTCTCCCACCATGACAATGCCCTTCGTGTTGGGATCGTCCTGAAACGCCTTGAGGCAATCAATGAAGTTTGTGCCGTTTATGGGATCGCCTCCTATTCCTATGCAGGTGCTTTGTCCGAGCCCCTGAAGAGTGAGCTGATGAACCACCTCGTAGGTTAATGTTCCGGAACGAGAAACTACTCCAATGTGACCGGGCTTATGGATATGGCCGGGCATAATGCCAACCTTTGCCTGGCCAGGAGTTATAATGCCAGGGCAATTTGGCCCTATCAATCTCGATGAAGAGCTCTTAAGAGCTCCTTTAACCTTCATCATATCTAGCACCGGAATGCCTTCCGTGATGGCGACAATGAGCGGTATGCCAGCATCAATGGCTTCAAGAATAGCGTCGGCGGCAAAAGCCGGTGGGACAAAGATCAGAGAACAATTAGCGCCTGTGGCTTTTGCAGCTTCTTTTACCGTGTTAAACACCGGCACTTCATCCATATATTGACCGCCTTTTCCAGGTGTAACACCGGCTACAACTTTTGTGCCATAAGCTATGCATTGTCTTGCGTGAAACTGTCCTTCCTTTCCTGTAATGCCCTGCACAAGAACTCGAGTTTGTGAATCAACCCATATACTCATGGTTCCTCTCCCCTTTATCGGTCACCGTTTGATTGTTTCAGGATTTAACTATAGCGGCGATTTTTTGTGCCGCATCGTTAAGGTCTGTGGCTACAATAAGATTTAACCCTGACTGCTGAAGAATGTCCCTGCCTTTTTCTACATTGGTTCCTTCCATTCGAATGACCACAGGCACTTTTACTTCAACTTTCTTTGCCGCTTCGACGATACCCTGAGCCAGCACGTCGCAGCGAAGTATTCCACCGAAGATGTTTATGAGCACGGCTTTAACGTTGGGATCGCTAAGGATGATTCTGAATCCGTTTTCTACCATCTCAGCGCTGGCTCCACCGCCAACATCCAGAAAGTTTGCAGGTTCTGCTCCAGCAAGCTTGATAAGATCCATGGTTGCCATGGCAAGGCCGGCGCCGTTTACCATATTTCCAACATTCCCGTCCATTTTGATGTAATTCAGGTTATATTTTGAAGCTTCCACTTCAAAGGGGTCTTCCTCATCGAGATCCCGATATGCCAGAATATCTTTGTGGCGGAACAGTCCATTATCATCGAAGTTTACCTTGGCATCAAGAGCAATGAGCCGTCCATCTGAAGTGATCACCAGGGGGTTTATTTCTACGAGCGAACAGTCATAGTTCATAAAAAGTCGATAAAGGTTTGAGACCATAGATGTAAAGATTTTGGATATGTCCGGCGAAAGACCCAGCCCGTAAACAAGCTGGCGGGTGTGGAAGGGTTGGAGTCCTATTAACGGATCCACATTAACGGTGATGATTTTTTCTGGCTCTTTTGCCGCCACTTCTTCAATATCCATACCTCCGGCAAGGCTTGCCATCATAGCAATGGTGCCGGTTCTGCGGTCGGGAAGCATACCGAAATAGAGTTCCTGGGAAATGGGAAGCCCTTCTTCTACGAGGATTTTTCGAACGATTTTTCCTTCTGGACCTGTCTGATGAGTCACCAAACGCATACCTATGAGTTCTTTCGCATACTGTTTTACTTCTTCTTCCGACTTAGCTAGCTTGACTCCCCCGCCTTTGCCTCGGCCTCCCGCATGAATTTGTGCTTTGAGCACAACAGGGTAGGTGCCGAGGGATCTGGCTACAGCCAAAGCTTCGTCAACCGTGAAAGCTACGCCTCCTCGCGGGATCGGTACACCATACTTTGAAAACAGCTCCTTCGCTTGATACTCGTGAATCTTCATCGTAACATGCTCCTTTTCCTTTTAAAACGCCAACATTCGCACTATGCCCTTTTTTGTTACTCGCCTGTAGTACGGTGAGTTTAATCATATTGAAAACTGTTTAACTGGTCAAACTGATTTAGAGATTTTTTGAACTTGGTGATTCTTTTTCGCTATTGTTCTTTTAAAGGTGGTTGACCGCACAGTCCTCTGACGAAGGCTCTCACGTTTTTACCCAGCACGGCGTGGTTATATCCACCTTCCAGCACTCCAAACGTTCCGGCTCCAATTTCTTTCGCTCTTGTGAAAACCATCCTGCCTATTTCGTAATAATCGCCCGTTGTAAGAAGCCCACCCCAGTCCTGAACGTGGTTATCAAATCCGGCCGAAACACCGATTACGTCAGTAGTTACCTTCCACAAAGTGGTTCTTACCGATTCCAGATAGGCTTCTCTGGTGGATGCTTCCGGATTATGGATTGTGACATAGCCTTTTTGACCGAGAATATTCACCGTGCCATCTCCGAAGTGAAGGTCAAAATCCAGAATATGAGCAGACTGAATTTTGCCATTATGCTTAAGGAATTCTATGGCTATTGCCATGTTATTGAAAAAACAGAATCCCCAGGAACTGTCTGCAGAAGCGTGGTGTCCGGGTGGACGGATAACAGCAAAGGCAGGTTCGGTCATGCCGATTTCTGCTGCTTGAATGGCTCCACCCGCAGCCAGAGCGGCGATGGCATACAGTCCGTGGCGGGTAACGTGGTCAATATGGTCCTTTGTGTGGGCTCTGGCTATGTCGTCCCAACCGGCAGGGAGAGCCTCAATGAACTCGTAATTTTCCTGCTTGAGTTCTTCCAGAATCGGTTCAAGTCGCCCGGCTTCCGCTGCAGGATCTCTAGTGTAAGGTCTGAGAAAGTCTTGGTGTGTCACAATCTTCATATTGCCCCTCCAAAAAAGTGGGTGTTGAAAAGTTCTCGCCTTGACGTAAGTTTGAAAGTTTTTTTGCCTGCCTTTCCGCGTAAACAATAAAACAATTATTTATTTTTGCCTAGTGAAGATAAATAGAAGAATTGCCGAAGCCGGAGTGATGGTGTTTTTAAAACTTCTGTTGAAAATCAGAAAGGGCAGTTTCTTTAGTTATGTGGTGCGCCCGGCAGGATTCGAACCTGCGACCTACGGATTCGTAGTCCGGCACTCTATCCAGCTGAGCTACGGGCGCACATGGTAAAATCGATGTGGTATTTACTTCTTACACGAAGATCCTGAGATAATCAAGATAAAAAACCGAAACCCCGCTTACGGCGAGGCTTTCTACAACAACCCGTAGTTTTGGTAACTTGTAGGAGCAGGCGGCTGGTCTCCCTCCCCAACAATTTTCGCACATATCTAGTAAAGGTTGGGTCATTACGAAGGGATTTGATTTTTATAATGACTCGAGGCTCTAATTTTGTTGATTATGTCCGTTGTTGAAAAACCGCTAATGACTGACACCGTTGCCACTTTTCCGCCATAGCTTTCCACGAAGTCTTTTCCCACGATGGCGTTTATGTCCCAATCGCCACCTTTTACCAAAACGTCTGGTTTGATACGCATTATTAGTGGTAATGGATCGGGGGTGTTGAAGATCGTCACAGCATCTACGCAGTAAAGTCCCGCTATTAGTTCTGCTCTGGCGGTTTCTGGTAAGATGGGGCGTGAAGAACCTTTTATTTGCCTTACCGATACGTCTGAATTTACCGCCACCACAAGCACATCTCCCATTGCTTTCGCCTCTTCGAGATATCTAAGATGTCCGAGATGAAGAATATCAAAACAACCGTTTGTAAAAACAATGCTCAAATTACGGGACCGAGAATATTCGCAAAAAGAAACAATCTCGTCTTCGCTGAGAACTCTATCTATGGCTCTGGGTGTCTTTCTGCTCATGTTTTATCTTCAAAAGCCTCATCTTGATTAGACTTTCTATTTTTTGAAGATCCTCTTCTGTTATGCCCTGTTTTAGTATTACTTCATCGCTGTCCAGTTCGTCAATTAGCCCCTCACGAAACATCTTGATCCAGAAAAACAAACTTTCTACGATGGAGTACTCTGAGCATAGTATTTCACCCGGGTCCTGCACCACAATGCTGCCTTTGAATATTTCCCTGAGTTCCTGTAATGCCTTACGCCCAATCCCTCGCCTCTTAGGACCCAATACCTCGAGATAATACAATGTCAGGTCTTTACCACCTTGGGGATTCAAAGCGATACTCACTATACCTTTGTAGATCCAGGGCTTTTCAAAAGCTACAATCTCCATGGATCCAAAGCCTTTGAGAATTGTGAGAAGTTCTTTGTAGGAATAATTTCCGTAAGCGGGACTCCAGATAATTCCTTTCCATTCGATCTCGGCCAATATCGTTTCTCCTTGGTTTATTTCATACGACAGCCTGCGTTACGACGAGAAAGTTTTCCATCTTTGCCTGCAAGAAGGGCGTTTCTAGCTTCCTGAACAGCTTGTTTTAGTGGTTCACACCACTGCTTAATATCTTCTGTTGAGGAGATCTGGAAGGAACTTAAAGGGGGATGTTTTTTAGAGCAATCCTTGCTCTCAAAAATGACAACTCAGTAGCCATTACGTTTTTTAAGGATTACCATATAAAAGCCCGATTCCCTTAGCTCCGGACACACCCGCTCTAGTTCCTCTTTTAATACATTGTCATCCTTCATGGATTTCTTTCCGATAAGCCAAGTTTGGTGATCTAAGCACTAAGTTATTAAGCCGAAAAAGCTTTAGTCATTATGGCCTTTGTTTGCCTTAGGGCTTCGAACATAACTATTCCAACGGCAGTTGACAGGTTGAGACTTCGCACTCGAGTTCTATCAATGGGGATATATGCAACGGGATATTTTCCAGAAAACAAGAAATCGTCCGGAAGCCCTCGAGTTTCAGAGCCGAAAATCAAACAATCTCCTGGTCTGTAGGCAATTTCGTCATAACTTATTGTTCCTCGAGTGGAATACAGTAGGCATCGTTGTGGATTGAATTTCTCGAGGAACTCATCGAAGGATTTATGTACAAAAAGCCTTACATGAGGCCAGTAATCAAGCCCTGCTCTTTTAAGGTATCGATCCGAAAGTTTGAATCCTAGCGGTTCTATAAGGTGTAGAGGCAATCCAGTTGCTGCACAGGTCCTGGCTATATTTCCAGTGTTTTGAGGAATCTCAGGCTGATACAGAACCACCCTGAACTTCCCATCTTCCTGTTTCATAGGCAGCGAACCTCACCGGCTTTTTGATTTTCCGCCTCTGAATAGCACAGTAAATGTTTAGATGCAAGCATCAGCGTAATAATTTCAACAGTAGGAAAGGCTTTTTAGTGAATGAGAAGATGTAGAATTCCATTACCCAAAGCATACAAGGCATTGTAAGGGAAAATCACCGAATTTGTAGAAAAGGCCCAGATGGCTCCCAGAGTTACGCCCGCTTTTATTATCCATTCCATAGTCTTCGGTAGCGACAAACCGAAGACTATGAACAAGCCTCTTCCCAGGCTAAATGGGGGCAGAGGAATCACAAGGTTGGCTGCTGCAACGTAACAATTTATGGTCATAGCGAGACGAAACACTGAGGAAGGGAGGATAGTCGTGTATAGCGTGGAAATTATACCGGCCAGAGCGAGGTTTCCAATTGGTGCGGCAAGGTGATAAAGAAGCTTGTAAAATCGGTTGTCTGCTAGAGGATCTTCTGATGGTCTGTATGGTTTCGACCATCCCCAGCCTGTTAGGATAAAAATGGGGAGAGCGAAGGGATCTACGAATTGGAAAGGGTGAGGCAACGGCTCCTTTTTAAATTTCGCAGGAGGAACCAGTATCATGAGCGAAAAATACTGAGCAATTCCCTGTATTCCAGAAGCGAGAGCCACCGATACAGCCCAGGCTATCCATAGTTCAACTGATGAAGAAAGCTGCGTCACAATCCAATTCATTTCCCGCTCTCCACAATTTTGTTTTTTATTCTACGGTCAAAAGCTCAATCCCCTCAGCATCGAGCTCAAACAGTATCCCATCGATCTCGTCCTTGGAACTTCCCAGTCTGTCCAGGCTGTAAACAACCAGTCGTTTGATTCTGTGACGTTCTACGTCCATGAAGAGATCTCTTCTGCTTTTGTAAAATTGCACCGTTTCATCTACATCTATTCCCCAGCGGCTTTTCATAACCTCCACAATGGCTTCTCTCTGTTTCTGGAGAGGTCTTTCATAGGAATCTCCGTCTTCAGGTGTAAGTTCTGATTTGCGAACCATAAGATAAACTGCCGTGATTTTTTCGTCTTTGCCCATTCTTTGCCCTCCGGTTGCTTTTTAATCCCATGTCGTGATGTTGTCTTTTATTGTCGAGTCCTTATAATGTATGAACGGGGAGTTTCATACAAGATGTTTTCTCCAGGAGAGGTGAGAAATGCACGGTGTAGAATGGTTTTTTGAGCAGGGGCCTATTCGTCCACCAAGCGAGGCAGCCAGTTTACTGCTTAGGTTTACCAGAAACTGCCCATGGAATAAGTGCACCTTTTGTCCGGTTTACAAGGGCAAAAGTTTCAGCAGGCGATCCCTTGATGAGATAAAAAGAGACATTGATACTGTGGTCAGAATAATTGAGGACATAAAAAGTCTTTCATGGTCTGCTGGTGAGGGGGGCAATATGACCCCACACGTACTTCAGGAAATCGCCAAACATCGCAGAGCAAACCATGCTTATTATCACGTAGCTCAGTGGCTTCTTTTCAACACAGGGCAGGTTTTTATACAGGATGCCAATAGTCTTATCATGTCAACTGATGAACTGGCCGAGGCAATTCGTTATTTGCGATCCAGAATTCCTGAAGTGCGTAGAGTAACATCCTATGGAAGGAGTAGCACTATAGCCAGGAAATCCCTGGAAGAGCTTATCATTCTTAAGTCAGCCGGGCTTGATAGAATCCATATTGGAATGGAAAGCGGAAGCGATAAGGTGCTTGAGTATGTCAAAAAAGGAGCCACAGCTCGCCAGCATATTGAGGCGGGGCAGAAAGTCAAGGCAGCAGGTATAACACTCTCAGAGTATATTATGCCTGGACTCGGTGGAAAAGACTGGTCTGAAGAACACGCTCTAGAGACTGCCCGAGTGTTGACCGAGATAAACCCTGATTTCATCCGTCTTAGAACGCTTCAAATTCCACCCTTTGGCCCTTTATGGGATGATGCTAAAGCTGGGCGATTTGTGCCTTTGACAGATGATGAGACCGTGCAGGAAATTAGATTGATGATTGAATCTATAGGCAATATACAAAGTACGCTTACTTCCGATCATATTCGGAATCTTCTTGAAGAGGTGGAAGGCAAGTTCCCTGAAGACAAAGAGAAAATGCTTGCCGTTATTGATGAGTATTTAGCGCTTCCTCCAGACGATAGACTTCTTTTCAGGCTTGGTCGTCGTGGTGGATCTCTTAGATCGTTAAGAGAAATTAAAAATCCTGTAACGAGATTTCGTCTCGAACAGGCTCGTAAGGAGCTGGAAAAAGAACTGAAGCTGGATATTGAATCCATCATTGGGGAACTGGCTACCCAGCATATTTAATTGAGTAGAGGCGTGGTAATGCCATGCCTCTACTGATCATTGATTGTCTCAAGTTTGGGATTATTCGTGTCTGGGCTTAAGAATTTTGAGCAAGATCACACCGCCTATAAATCCACCTATATGCGCCCACCAGGCTATGCCTCCATATGCACCGCTTCCGGCGATGATAGAAAGAGTTCCACTGTAAAATTGCAGTATAAACCACAGACCTATAAATATAACCGCAGGAAGTTCTACAAAAGTTATGAAGAAAAATATGGGAACCAATGTCAGGATCTTTGCTCTTGGATACAGAAACATATAGGCCCCCATAACGCCTGCGATGGCTCCACTGGCTCCTACAGTCGGCAGAGGCGAAAAGGGATTGGTTATGATGTGAATAAGGGATGCTATAATGCCGCTTAGAATATAGAAGACCAGATACCGCAGGTGTCCAAGAGCGTATTCTACGTTATCGCCAAATATGTAAAGAGTCCACATGTTGCCGATCAGATGAAGCCATCCACCGTGGATAAACATTGCGGAGAAAAAAGGAATAAGCTGAGATGTGAAGGTGAAATGAACGGCAATGTCTGGACGGATATAGCGAATAGGCACAATACCGTAGAGCATGAAGAATCTTCTTATTGCAGGACCCAAAGTTAATTCGTTGATGAAAACAATGACGCATGTGACGATGATAAGATAATTAACGATTGGGGTACTTCTGGAAGGATTGACGTCTCTAATGGGTATCATTTTTTCCTCGGTTTTTCCATTTTTCTGTCTGCATCAGATCAAGATATTACCTTATTTGTCGAAAAAAACCATGAAAAAGTGAGTGAAACCCAGAAAAAGTTACCCTTCTTAACCTAAAAATGTGCATTTTTCTGTTGCATTTCGAAAATTTTTTTGTATATTGACGGCGGTTTTGAGGTTAAGCCTCCATTTTTATGGCGGTTTAGGGGAACAAGGTACCCACCACATGAAGTGGAGGTTTTTGTTTTATTAACGTTAACTGAAGGTAAAAATATGACGTGAGGAAGAAAAGAAGAAAATGAAAGCACTGGGAAAACACCTGATAGTTGAGCTTTACGATTGTGACAAGCATTTAATTGATCGTGTTGATCAGGTGGAAGACATCCTGGTCGAAGCTGTTAAAGTTTCCAAAGCAACCATTATAAAACCTGTGTTTCACCAATTTAATCCTCATGGCGTAAGTGGCGTGGTAGTTATTGCAGAATCGCATTTTTCTATTCATACCTGGCCTGAATATGGCTACTGCGCTTTGGACATTTTTACCTGTGGGGAGCAAATAGATTCCGATCTTGCGCTTCAGTTCCTCAAACAGGCTTTTAAGGCCAAAAGTATGTCTATTGTAGAATTGAAGCGTGGAACGCTGGATGTGCCGGAGGGGGAACTTAAACATAAGCCGTGAGCAGACTCAATACGCATGAAAATGAATTTTTGTGGTTTAGAGAGCCGTCTTTAAACGGAGTATCGATTTCCTATTTGTGCGATCGAGTTGTATATAGTGGTGTCTCCAAATTCCAACGCATAGATGTAGTAGAAACACGGCTTCACGGAAGAATGCTTTTTCTGGATGGTGTGGCTCAATCGGCTGAGAAAGACGAATTCATCTATCACGAATTGTTGGTGCATCCGGCGATGTTTTCACATACGAACCCAGAGAGTGTTCTCATTATTGGTGGTGCGGAAGGAGCGACTTTACGAGAGGTTCTTCGCCATTCCACTGTAAAGCGTGCTGTGCTTGTGGATATAGATGCTGAACTTATCGAAGTTTGTAAAAAATATTTGCCCACATGGCATCAAGGAAGCTTTGAAGATCCTAGAGTTGAGATTGTTATCAGCGACGGAAGAGCCTACGTTGAAAAATGTAGCGAAAAATTCGATGTCATTATTGTTGACCTAAGCGACCCATTAGAAAATAGCCCAGCAGTTTTCCTGTTTACTCGAGAGTTTTACCAGTTGCTCAGGAATAGGCTTACATCTCATGGATGTGTTGCCATTCAGGGAGAGGGAGTTAGCCCTCAGGAACATATCCTTCACGCCCGCATCGTAAACACGCTAAAGGAAGTTTTTCCCGTTGTAAAGCCTTACATTTACAGCCTTCATAGTTTTCACCGTCCCGATGCCCATATTTTTACAACCTTACAGCAAGAGTGGACCCCCGAAGATATGGTTATTCGGTTTGATAAGTCGAAAATTTCGTTGAGGTATCTTTCAACGAGTATGATGGAAAAGCTTTTTGTTCTTCCACCGTATCTTCAGGAAGCATACGAAAAACACAGGCAGATCATTACCGATGCGAATCCCTCTTTTGAGGGAGTTTATCATCGTACGGCTCTAATGGTGTGATTCCGGCCTTTTCTCCGTCATAAAAAGGGGAGGATTTATGCCGATCTACGAATATCGCTGCCTGTCCTGTGGTAAAAAAAATGAATTTATTACTTTTCGTGTTTCAGAAGAGCTTCCCCATCTGGTATGTGCTCACTGTGGGGGAACTCAATTGGTGAGGCTTATTTCCCGAGTCAGAGTGCGGCTTTCGGAGGAAACCCGGTTTGAACGTCTTGCTGATCCTTCTCGGTGGGGACATTTTGACGAGAATAATCCTAAAGATGTAGCTAAATTTATGAAGACCATCGGTCAGGAGATGGACGGAGACCTGGCTTCAGATGATATAGACGCTCTTGTTGAAGAATCCATAGAAAATAGCCTGGACGGTGAATCGGGAGACAATGCCCTTGTTGAATAATCTAAGTGATAAGAAATGTTATCTCTAAAGCTGTCTCGTCTGAAATGGAATGTAGCCCCTAGAGAAGCAAATACCGTTCTTAGAGATTTTCTGGCAAAAATGTGTTCTATCAGCCTTGAATTATCTGAGGCCTTTATAGATTTCGGCTGTGTCCACGTAAACGGCATCAGAACAAAGGAATCAGGTTATAAACTCTCGGCTAACGACAGGGTGGAGTTGTACGTCCCGTCCTATGGAACAAAAAGGTTTTATGAAATAGACCCTCAGCGCATTTTGTATCGAGACCCCTGCCTTGTAGCCTATAACAAAGAGCCCTTTATTCCTTCACACCAGGTGCCCTATGATGATTACAACCATGTCCTCGGGGCTTTAAAACGTTTTCTTGCTAAAGAACATTCTGATCCTTATGTGGCGCTTCACAACAGGCTGGATTTGGAAGCCAGTGGTGTGCTTCTTTTTTCCATTGATAAATCCGTAAACTGGAAGATTTCAAAGATGTTTTCCTCTCACAGGATCAGAAAAGTTTATCTGCTTTGGGCAGAGGGGACATTGCCGGGCAATATGTGGTCGTGTGCCAAAGCTATTTCTAAAAAGGATGGTAAATATTGCTGTGTTGATAATCCAGAAAAGGGGAAACCAGCAAAAACCAACTTTGTTTTTCTTTGTAGAAAAGGTTCTAAGCTGTTGCTTCTTGCTGAACCAGTTACTGGAAGGACTCATCAGATAAGACTGCATATTTTAGCAAGCGGGCTTAGAATATACGGGGATCGACTTTATGGTGGACCGACGGCGCCGAGACTTATGCTACATGGATGGTGTATGGAACTGGAACATCCCCACACAGGAAAAGCTCTGTCTATAAAGGCTCCAGTACCTGAAGATTTCCTTTCGGGGGATTTCTATGATGACGAAGTTAGAAAGATTGTAGGGATACATGACTGTTCGTCCTTGCTTTTATCCACACTTCATAACGACAATCCCTTAATTCAGTTTGACTCCTGAAGATAGATTCTGATAGAAGATAGCGTCTTTTGAACTTTTGGAAAAAAGGAGCTATCTATGGCGTTTGCAACTAAAAAATCGAAGATCATAAAACCTGAAGAAGTAGAAACTCTAGTTGAGCAGGTAATTAGGAAAATCAAAGAGCACTACAGATGGTCGATTTGTATAGTTGCGGCCATTTGCATTGTGGGAGTGCTTTTTTGGGGATACGGAAAATATACTAGAAGTCAGAACGAACAGGCAGCTTATGCCTATTACCTGATGGTAAAAAGTCTGCCAGATGCCGATAAAAATAGGGAAGACTGGGAAAAACTGGCATCAAACTTTTTGACAAGTTATGATCAGCATCCTCTTTCAGTTCTTGTTCGTATAGATCTAGTTCGTATGGAGATAGACCAAAACAAATGGGATCAAGCAATCCATGAAGCCGAAGCAGGTCTTAAAAATCTTGCGCCTACTAATCCCATGAAACCTTTCTTTCTGCGCTATCTTGCTATTGCTTATACCGAAAAGGGCCAACTTGACGATGCTCTGAAATACTGGGACGAGCTTACTAAAGTTGCTCCTGAAGAATGGAAACGAGAAGTTTATTGGAAGAAAGGGCTTATTCTTGAAGCAAAAGGCAAGATAAAAGAAGCTAAAGCTTCATGGGAAGAAGCATTGAAAGTAAACGGCCTATTTCCATCGGATGATCTTATACGGGAGCGTATGAACAAAAAACCATTAGCGGTTTCAAGCTCGTCGACCAATTCTTAAAATGCCTCTATAGCTTTATCCCAAGGGTATCAAGTATTGTGTCGGCAAAGTCTATTATGAAATCCCGTTGAGACTTTGTGGCGTAACCTATACATGCACACTTTAAAGCAGTTTGGCTTCTTATGAGAAACTCAAAACCTACGAATGTCCTGTTCAGATTTACGGCAAAGTAAAAGGGTTGACACTGGGTGTGTTCTTGTTGGATTTTTGAATACAGCTCTCTGGGTAAGTCAACCCAATAAATACCTTCTATTGCTGAGGCTTTGGCATTTTCGTTCAGATATTGTTTTATTTCCTCGTAATCGAACTCTCGAAGTTGGTCAATAATATACTGTTTCATGAAATTTTCCCATCCTTTGCTTGAAATAACCCCCGACGCTTTTTATGCTTCGGGATTTCTGCATAAAGTGTTATTTTTCAGCTCCGAAACAATGAGTTTGTAGGTGAAAATCGGTTTAGGGTCAACATGTTCTTTGGAGATGTTCGAAAATGGCAGATAATTGGTAGGGCATGCCCCTACTATTGGGTGTAATTAGAGACCTACACTGTATTTTTTCAGAACATCTCCACATGTTCTTCTGTGGAAGGAGTTGGTATGTCAAATTTTGATGTGGAAGTAAAAGAAGAACTGGTGCTGGATTTGTGCTATCGAGTAGGAGAAGTTATACGCTATCATTACAAGGAAGGTTTTGAAACATTTTCAAAGGAGGATAAGTCGCCTCTTACGAGTGCTGACCTTGCTTCGCACCAGATGATTGTAGAAACAATACAGGCTTGCTATCCGGATATTCCAATTCTGTCGGAAGAGTCAGTTTCTGTGCCCTACAGCGAGCGTTGCTCCTGGAAATCTTTCTGGCTTGTTGATCCTCTAGACGGAACTAAAGAGTTTATCCACCATCAGGATGAATTCACAGTAAACATTGCCTTTATCCATGATGGTATTTGCCAATTTGGTATTGTCCACGTGCCGGTTTATCGGCTCACATATCTAGGCTATCGTGGCAGGGGAAGCTGGAAAATCAATGAAAAAGGCGAAAAGATACCCATAGCGCCATCATCTCCTCCTAATGAAGGAGGTAAAATAAAGATTGGAATAAGCCGTTTCCATCTAGACAACCGTACAAAGGCTTTTATTGAAGCCTTCAAAGACACATGTGTTCCGGTTGTTTGTGGAAGCGCTCTGAAATTTTGCTATGTTGCTGATGGTTCGATTGATCTTTACCTTCGTTTTGGTCCCACCTGGGAGTGGGACACGGCAGCAGGGCAGGGAGTAGTCGAATCTGCGGGAGGAGCTGTAATTGATCTTGAAGGCAAAAATCTAATTTATAATAAGCCGTCCATAAAGAATGGTCCCCTTATTGTAACTGGCAACAAAGACTGGTTTCTCCAGACCGATATGTGGAAGTGGATTAGAGAACAAACTTGCAAAGAAATGTAAAAATAAAAAACCAAGCATTGCAAAAGGTACTGCTAGTAAGCTATCGGTAGGGGCGCACGGCCTGCCGCGGGATGCGCCCCTACAATTCCAACAACAGCATTAGTAACTCAGGAAATTACATCACGTCCTTGTTGCTTTCTTCAATGGCTCGATCTATTTCAGCTTTCAGTTGAGGAGGAAGACCGGGGATATCAACGTTAAGGAAACCTCTAACGATGGTTGATGTGGCTTCGTCTTCGGAAAGCCCTCTCGCCATGAGGTAAAAGATCTCTTCCTGTGCGATCTTGCCTACCGCTGCTTCATGGGACATTTCAACGCCATCCACATGTCCTTCCAGTTCGGGAATAGCATGCATTACACCGCCATTAAGAATAAGGCCCCGGCATTCGAGATGCGCCTTGATTTCAGGCGACTTGCCGATAAGATGTCCTCTGGCGATAATGGTTCCACCGTTTGTGATGGCTCGAGATACAATTTCTGCTCGATTTCCAGGGGCGTTAAGAAAAATTCTTCCACCGATGTCGTAGACGGATCCAGGGGAACCAACGATAATGCTGTAGAAGCGAGCAATGGCATCAGGTCCTACCAAATGAGTATTAGGGTACATTTGAATGGACTGAACGGGTTTCATACATACGTAGTTGTTAAGGAAAAGTCCACCTTCTTCCACTATAGCGCCGGATCTAGGACGAACATACATTTCTTCAGCCCAGTTGTGGATCATGGTGAAAGAGAGCTTGGCGTTTTTCTTAACGAAAAATTCAGAAATTCCAATGTGGATTCCTCGTTTCATTCTGTGGGATGTCACGCAACCAGTGATAACGTGGAGTTCTGAACCTTCCTCGGCTATGATTATGTTGTGAACATTTTGCTGAAGGTTTTCTCTGTCCATGAACATGCAAGCCTGAATGGGGTAGATGGTCTTGGTGCCGGGAAGAGCTCGTATGACGTAGCCGTCATGAAGGTCAAGTTCTGCTGCCGCCGTGTATTTATCGGCATCTACCTGCACAACTTTCCAGTAATAGTCCCATATCCAGTCGTAGTGTTCTAGAGCATACCTTAGAGGAATTACTTCAACTCCTTCCTGCTTGACACTACAATGAGCTACTCCAGTGTTTTTCTGTAGAAAAGTTCCGGCTCGTTCCTGCTCGGTTACATCAATGCCAGCCATTGCCAGAAGCTCTCGCTCTATTTCCGGCAGAGAACATATAGCTTCAGAACTCAGAGTCTCAGGCGGTTCGGCCCATTTTTCGAAGGAGTTGAGATTTACATCTTCTCCAAAGGCTGCTTTTTTATCTGCTGCCTTTAATGCTTTTTCTCTGAATTGTTCCCTATTATGCATCGCACACATTCCTCGTATCCTACTTCCCTTATACACCTAAGGATTTCTCTTGGATTTTCAACACAACTCATAACTCCATCAAAAAGTACTTGCCCCTTTGTGGCATGGACGTAGTCCAAAATGTGACCCGTGTGAGTAATAATGAGCCCCATTTTTGTCCGTTCTCGTTTCTGCTGAATAAGACTTTTTTCAGACCTTGGGGTGATGGACTGTCCCAGGAGCTTGGCTATGGTCCTCCCGATTAGTTCCATGTTTTCAAGATCAACACCAGATTCCGGTTCATCAAACAGCATCAGATCTGGATCTTGAGCCATCAATTGCAGGAGTTCGCAACGCTTTATTTCTCCGCCAGAAAAGCTGTCGTTTACGTCTCTATCCAGAAAATTATGGAAATTTACAGTTCGAGCTAGAGCATCCACGTCAATGTCTTCTCTTCCCCCAGCACAGATCTTGACCATCTGCCTGGTCTTAAGCCCCCTTATGGTGGGAGGTCTTTGAAAGGACATCCCGATTCCCAGCTTCGCCCTTTCGTTTATGGGCAAATTGGTGATGTCAACTCCTTTAAAGATGATCCTGCCGGCAAGCACCTTGTATTGAGGATAACCTACAATGGTCATGAGAAGAGATGTTTTCCCAGAGCCATTGGGCCCAAAGAGTACATGGGTTTCTCCCGGCTTGATCTCCATGTCTATGTGCCGAAGAATTATCCTTCCGGCAAGCTCTACCTGAAGATCCTCAATAACTAACATAGATGACACTCCTCACTGCTGTTGGTATTTAACGAGCAAATCTAAATTAAGCTTTAACTCTAGGTAAAGCAAGACGAAATTTGTGAAAAAGCATGGAAAAATTATTTTTAATGTTATGGTCGCTGGAAAATTATAAAAACCCTTGTTAAAAGAACCTGGCGTGTATAGCGCACCCAAAAAAAGTTTAGCCATCCTGAAGATAAGTGCTGTTTTGACTTGACGGAAAGCAAAAGGGGGTTTATAGAACGAAAGGATTTTTTGTAACCTACATTGTGAACGAAGGAACTTGTTATAACGGAGGGGTTCATGTCTGAGGCAATCCATGGTTCGGTGATGGTTGTTGGGGGCGGTATCGCTGGTATGCAGGCAGCGTTGGACCTTGCTGAGTCCGGCTATTACGTATATGTGGTTGAGAAGGAACCTTGTATTGGTGGCGTAATGTCCCAACTGGACAAGACGTTCCCAACCAATGATTGTGCGATGTGAATTATCTCCCCCAAGCTGGTCGAGGTCGGCCGGCATCTTAATATAGAGCTTATCACTCTTGCTGAAGTAAAGAATATTGAAGGTGAACCGGGACGGTTCAAAGTAGCAGTTGCTCAAAAACCAAGGTTTATAGATCCGTCTAAATGTACAGGCTGTGGGCAGTGTGAAACGGTATGCCCTGTGCGGTGTCCGAATGAATATGACGAAGGATTGAGCCAGAGAAAGGCAACTTATCGCCGATATCCTCAGGCTATTCCTTCGGCTTTCGCTATTGAAAAGCGTGGCATGGCTCCCTGTAAGGTGGCCTGTCCTGCTGATATCTCCGTGCAGGGTTATGTAGCTCTCGCTGCTGAAGGAAGATATTTCGAGGCTCTTAAGCTTATAAAGGAAGAAAATCCTCTGCCCGCTATCTGCGGTAGAGTTTGTCATCATCCCTGTGAATTAGCCTGTACCAGAGGTAAAGTTGATGAACCTATAGCGATTGATTTTATTAAGCGCTTCATTGCCGATCTGGATTTGAAGGCTGAAACACGTTACATTCCTGAAATCAAAGAAAAGCGCGAAGAAAAGGTTGCTATCATAGGTTCTGGTCCTGCAGGTCTTAGCTGTGCCTATTACCTCGCACGTGAAGGATATCAGGTTACGGTCTTTGAAAAACTTCCGGTGCTGGGAGGAATGCTCGCTGTTGGAATTCCTCCTTACAGACTGCCCAAGGATATTCTAGAAGCCGAAATTGATGTTATTCGTCAAATGGGAGTGGAATTTCGAACGGGAGTTGAAATAGGTAAAGACATCACCATTAGCGATTTGAGAAAGCAAGGTTACAAGGCTTTCTTTGTGGCGGTTGGTTCTCACAAGTCTAGAAAGCTCGGAGTAGAAGGTGAAGAACTTGAAGGCGTCTATGCAGGCGTCGAACTTCTTCGTGACATCAACCTGGGCAAGAAGGTCAATCTGGGTAATCGAGTGGCTGTAATCGGTGGTGGTAATGTGGCTATGGACGTTGTGAGAACTGCATGGCGACTCGGGGCTGAAAAGCCTTTCATCGTTTACAGAAGAAGCCTTGAAGAAATGCCGGCTAATGAGGAAGAAATCGAAGAGTGTCATGAAGAAGGCATAGAGATTATCACTCTTACAGCTCCAGTTCGCATTATTGGCGAAAACGGTAAAGTTAAGGCTCTCGAATGCATCAAAATGGAACTCGGAGAACCCGACGAAAGTGGAAGACGGAGACCGCAGCCGGTTCCTGGCTCCGAGTTCATCATCGAAGTGGATTCCGTCGTAGCTGCTATAGGTCAGGAAACGGATTGGATATGTGTAGAATCGGCGGGTGATTGCAAAATTTCCCGGCGTGGCACAATGGAAGTCGATCTCCTCACTCTCCAGTCTTCCGAACCTGATATCTTTGCCGGAGGTGATGCCGTAACGGGTCCTCGCACGGTCGTGGAAGCCATCGCAGCCGGTAAGCGTGCTGCCATATCGATAGATCGTTTTCTTAAGGGACAGGATCTCAGGGAAGGTCGTGAAAAAGAAAAGAAAGCTGTAGAAGATGTGCCTCTTGACGGTTACAAACGTGCTCCTCGAGAACGTATGCCTCGGCTTAGCGTAGATGATCGGCGAGGGAATTTTAAAGAAGTTCAGCTTGGCTTTGCCGAGGAGCAAGTCCGTAAAGAAGCCAGTCGTTGTCTTAGCTGCGGTATCTGCTCCGAATGCTATCAGTGCGTTGAAGCTTGTCAGGCTAACGCTGTAAAGCACGACGATCAACCTGTGGAACGAACCATCGAAGTGGGCGCCGTTGTGCTTGCTCCTGGTTTCAAAGCTTTTGATCCAACAGTGTATGAAACCTACGCCTTCGCAAGACATCCGAACGTTCTTACTTCTTTGCAGTTTGAGCGAATCCTCTCTGCTTCAGGTCCTACAATGGGACATCTTGTGCGCCCCTCAGATCACAAAGAACCGAAGAAAATAGCCTGGCTCCAGTGTGTGGGATCTCGAGATATTAACCACTGTGACCATCCCTATTGTTCTGCTGTATGTTGTATGTACGCCATAAAGCAGGCGGTTATTGCGAAGGAACATGCGGGTAAAGATCTTGAAACCACAATCTTCTTTATGGATATGCGGACTCACGGGAAGGACTTCGAGCGTTTCTACATGAGAGCCGAAAAGGAGCAGGGGGTTCGCTTTGTTCGGTCTCGAGTCCATAGCGTTGAACCCATACCTGGTTCTGGCGATTTAAGCATTACCTATGTGAGCGAAGATGGAGAGATTGTTCAGGAAATTTTCGATCTTGTAGTATTGTCGGTTGGGTTGGAAATACCGAATAGCCTAAAAGAACTGTCCCAGCAACTCGGGGTAAATCTTGACGAGTACGGTTTCTGTAGAGGGAGTTCATTTAAGCCTGTTGAAACAAACCGACAGGGTATTTACGTTTGTGGAGCCTTCCAGAGCCCGAAAGATATTCCTCAGTCGGTAATGGAGGCAAGTGCTGCGGCTGCCGAAGCAGGGAAATTATTGCATCCTGTTAGGGGCACACTTACGCGAGAAAGAGTAAAACCACCTCAAATCAATGTTCTGAACGAGACTCCAAGGATTGGAGTATTTGTCTGCCATTGCGGTATTAATATTGCCGGGATGGTGGATATTCAGGCAGTAAAGGAATACGCCAAAACGTTACCTTTTGTTGA
>Ga0068707_1000041_pt1 | contig 56635 bp, 49 predicted proteins | sample YNPNPMetaG_FD_66600 | JGI IMG/M metagenome (GOLD analysis project Ga0068707, IMG submission 66600) | Anoxygenic and chlorotrophic microbial mat microbial communities from Yellowstone National Park, USA - YNP NP MetaG | ecosystem: Environmental > Aquatic > Thermal springs > Hot (42-90C) >... | reverse complement strand
TGCTTTTTCGTATATCATATCCCTGATTGCCTTCGGCAAAAAACTTTTCATCCCCGCTTACAAAGCGGGGTATTCAAGTTTTGAATTTTCATAAAAGAAATAAACTATCACTATGCTTATACCGTTCAAGCTAAAATATCGAAACAGGAACAGAAACTTATTCACTCTACATTCCCTCAGAGTGAGCGACATTATCAGCCCCTTGATTCTATAGTGGCTCTACTAAAACGTTATGAATAACAGATTGCCGAATAATAAACGCATTCTTATTATGACTTCAACGTTTCCCCGATATCAGGGAGATACCGACCCTCCGTTTGTATATGAATTATGCACGCACATAGCATCTCATTATTCAGTAACAATTCTTGCGCCTCACGCTCGAGGGTTACACCGTCGAGAAAACTTTAATAGCTTACCTATTTACCGGTTCAAATATTTTTTCCAATTTGGAGAAATGCTTGCGTATGACGGAGGTATGCTCAATAAACTTCGACAACATCGGGCAGCCTATCTTATAATTCCTTTTTTCCTTGTTGGTGAAATAGCTGCAGCACTTCGGCTTTTAAAATCTCAATCCTATGCACTGATCAATCCTCACTGGCTCTTGCCTCAGGGATTTTGTGCACTTATTGCGCGTAGTATCTCGCGAAGCAAGACGCCGATAATTTGTACCGTCCATGGCGGTGATATTTTTGCACTACGTGACCCACTTTCAACTTTACTGAAGCTCTTTGTGCTTCGTGGGAGTGATGCTGTTATTGCTGTGAGTCGAGCAGTCAAAGACAAGGTGCTTAGATTTGGCATAGATGATAGTAAAGTTCATATCATTCCAATGGGCGTTGATCTTCAAAAGCTTTTTGTACCCTCTGTGCAAGAACAAACTAAAAAAAAATTACTTTTTGTTGGGAGGCTTGTTTCAAAAAAAGGGCTTTTAATTCTCATTGAATCGCTCCCGGAGGTTTTTAGACATCATCCTGATGCTACGCTTACTATTGTCGGGAGCGGTCCTCAAGAATATGTTGCAAAACAACGCATAGCTGCACTGAACCTTTCGCATAAAGTAGAGTTTCTTGGCGCATTACCTCACCATCAATTACCTATCATTTACCAGTCTGCCTCGATCGTTATATTTCCAAGTATTGTTGATCCCTCAGGTGATACAGAAGGACTTGGAATGGTTATGATTGAAGCAATGGGTTGTGGCTGTGCGGTAATAGCATCGGATCTACCTGCAGTACGTGATGTTGTAATAGACCACACCACTGGGATATTGGTAGAGCAACAAAATCCGGCTTCGCTTGCTGAAAAAATTATTTATCTGCTTGAAAATCCCACAGAACGCAGAGCAATTGGAAAAAATGCCCGTCAATTTGTGCGACAACGATTTGACTGGAGTGTAACTGCATCCTCCTATTGCGAGCTCATAGAGCGTTTTATCAAATAACATACTAATTTTAAATCATTTTCTATTCAACAAGATATCCCATCTTCGTCCTCCTTAAAACAAGCGTTGGCATATTAATTGCTCATTTTTAATAAATAATATTTTCCTTCGTTGTAAGGCACTTTATAAGGAATGCAAGAATACCGTGCTATATTTGGATTGAAGGAGGAAAATCTTTAGACTGTGCGTCAATATACTGACAGGTATGTAGATATTTTGTTAAACATAAATCGTCGCTATTATCATGCGGATTGACAATTCGGTCAGGACCATATTTATTTTGTACACGTCCCATTTTCATATCTTCCGCACTGTCCACGCAGCGCTTTTCTCTGTTATTGCTGCGCTATTGCCTTTCTGGACAGTTCTCGCGCAATCTGCATATGCTTCGGAAAAAATTCAACCACTGACCGCCTCTTTCACTATTATGCCATCTAGTGAACAATCATTTCAGGATGTTCGTGTTTCATTACATATTGTCCTTCATAACAGTGATGAGGGTAGCCTTTTAGGAACAAAATTTATATGCCAGCATGATATTGATTCGATCAGCGTTACTGACGACCAAGGGAACCAACTTCCATATACCTTGAAACACTACCCCCGTAAAAGAATCATTTGGGAATATGGACCCCCGAAAAACAATATACGCTGTGTCATTGTTCAATTTACCATGCGTCAAGCAGTAAAAAAAATCAATGGAGCATGGAGTCTTACCATAGACTGGATTGGTGGCTGGACCCGCGACGTCTTTGATGTGACTTATACGGTTGTCTTGCCCGGTCTCTTGAGTCGAAGCGATATCCTATACGTATCACCGAGCCCCTATACATTAACAAACGATACTGATAGGACCTACATCAATTTTAACTTTCCGGTTCTTTCTTCAACTTCTTTGAAAATTGATTTTAAAGACAAATTCCCATCAACCCCTATAATAAATGTCAAAGTTCAAAGTAAAAAAGGGAAAACCGATACCTCAGAGAAACGACGCGATACTAACAGGGACATACCTGAAGCTCAGATAGAAGAGCCAAATCCTACTGTTTCACAACCGCAATCAGAACGCCTCAGTCCACTACCATCATCACCGGTTGATACCCTTGCTTCACCATCAAAGCAGAATAGTAAAGCAGCTATTACAAACATCCGACATAGCCTACAGGGTTCTCACTCCGAGCGTATTGTTTTTGACCTCACAGAAAAAATCCCCTACCAATTATTTCATCCTGAAGATGCTCATGAAATAGAGCTTTCGTGGAGTAAGCCTATTGCTGTGACCGGCAACGCGCTAACCAAAAAAAATATAACCTCCCCACGTGTTCGAGGACTAAAATGGAAAAAAACGGAGGACAAAAAAATCTCATGTATTATCGAACTTGCAAATAAGAATTGTACTATCTCCCACGGATTTCTTTATAAACCAGCTCGTATTTTTATTGATCTCACTGATAGTTCTCCGAAGCCTGCTCTGTTATCGTCGCAAGATCACATCGAGCCACCAATTCAGAATACTCTGTCATCTTCAGCCGTTCAGTCTGAGCCGCTACCGGTAAAACCTCCTTCGGATGTTCTAAAAATTTCTGATACCACACCGGTCCAGGCTATGACACAAACATTTGCATCTTTGCCCCCTGCTCCAACAACTGCCCCTCCACCACCGACGCCAGATACTAAATCTTTAGAACAAGTAGTAAGTGTTGAAGAAAGGATAGCGTACCAAAAAGCTAAAAAACTTGCTGAAGTTGGTGAATTTGAAAATGCTATTGCATCCTATGAAAAAATTTTAACACAGTACCCGACGACCCCTCTTGCAGAAAATATTCTTTATGATATTGCCGATGCCACCTATAGTCTTATAGAAAAAAAAGAACCAAAAAATTATAATCTTGCGCTCCAAGCTTATAAAAAAGCCTTAGTAAATTATCCTGAGTCTTCGCGCGCAGCGTATGCATCTTTTCAAATAGCTGAATGTCATCGCAAAAGTGAATTTTTTATTGAAGCAGCAAGTCAGTATAATTTAGTTACTCAGCGTTACCCTGATACACCTTACTCTGTTGAAGCCCGGTATTGGATGGCCGAATGTCTTTTTCAAATGCATAAATTTGAAGATGCATTACGCGAATTTGAAAAATTTTTTGAGCAATTTCCAACCGGTCCGCATGCACGAGATGCTGCTTTTAGAATTGCTGACTGCTATGCTGAGCTTAAAGATTATGAAAGGGCTGAATTTTATTATGAGAAAGCCTTAAAAAGATGGCCCGAGGTTATTGATCTTCCTATGACCACATTAAATAATATGGCGATGACGTATTATTATAAAGGTAAATTCGAGAAATCACGCCAACTTCTCATGCTTTCTTTTAATCTTTATCCATCACAAAAGGAACGTGAACGACTCCTTCGTTTTGCAGGAGATTCCTATCAGTGGGAAGGCGACATGCAAAAAGCCTTAAATATGTACGGATTAATTCTTGATATGTTCCCTAATTCTGAGGAATCTGCCATCGCAATTATGCGAATTGCTGATCTTGGTGTTAATGTTGCGGGCATGCGAGGAGATCAATTTTTTTATAAAGATTTCAATCCCTATAAAGAACCTGAAAAAGCCTATCAATGGATAACTGAGAATGCAAAAACAGCAGAAGTATTATCTGAGGCTTATTATAAGCTTGGTTTTACGTTAGCAAAACAAGGGAAGCTTGCTGATGCTGTGGAATATTTTAAAAAATCTATTTCACAGCCTAAAAGCGGCATGTATTATGCTAAATCATTAGAAAATATACAAAAAATACTCATTCGAATCATTCATACAGCAGTCGAAGAGGAGAATTTTTTTGCAGTTGTTGAGACATATAAAAAAAATGAATCTATTTTACTGAAGCATATTGATGATTGTAATTTTTTATATGATGTTGCTAAAAGTTATGCTGAAACAGGTTTTTATGGAGAATCTCAAAGTATACTTAATAAAATACTTATGACAAACTCCTCCACTGAATGCTCTCAAAAGGCTTCTGTTCTGTTAGGCTCTATTGATATTGCATATGGTAATCTTGATAAGGCATGCGAAAGGCTCAATACTTTTTTATATACTCACAAACCTCATGGGGAAGTTCTTTTAGAAGCATACCGAACACTTGGTGATGCGCATTTTCAAAGTAAGCGTTTTTCAGATGCACGTGATTTTTATGCGCTCGCACTGCAGAACAAGGAGGTATCAAAAATTCAAGATTTAAAGTCCCTCCTTCACCTCGGAGAAGCTTTTGGAAAAACAGGTTACTATTATAACGCTATACAAATTCTAAAAAAAGTCCTTGCGAACGCAAATCGTTTTCGTTCACGCGAAAAAGAAATTGCTGTTATTTTAGATGATGCCTCTATGATGATCGGGGATTTTTACCAAAAAAAAGCTCATTATGATTCTGCGGCGATTATTTACCGTGATATTACCCAGCGAACTCCAAGCGATGATGCCCGCGCCTGGGCATATTTAAAATGGGGCGAAGTCCTTATACAACAAGGAAATTATGATAATGCAACCCGTATATTCAATCAGTTACTAGAAAAAATGCCAAATAATTTTTTATGTGACATAGCCCGCTCCCATATTAATAGCCTCAAATGGAGACAACAACATCAAAGTGAAATCAAAGATTTTATGTAACATTGTTCTTGACTGAAAACATATGGAAACAGCACCTCGATTAGCCGAAATCAAAAAATCGTATAATGTTGAGCTCTTAAATAATGCAATAGCGTCGTTTAACCGCAAGGCGCAAGAGCTTGAACATTCGTATATGCTTTTGCATGAACAAGTCAAAAAACTAAATCTGGAACTTGAGCAAAAAAACCTTCAGCTTGAAATTAATCTAAAGGAAAAAGAACAGGTTAAAAACTTCTTATCAAGTATTATTGAAAGCCTTCCTACCGGTGTGCTTGTTGCTGATCTGAATGGTCGCCCTCTGTTTTGCAACACCTCTATAGAAAAGATAACGGGTTCAAACCCACTTAGTATGTCACCGGCTATGCTTCGTGACTGGTACAAAAAAGTTCATCTTTCAACATGTCTTGATCAAGATCCATTGCGAACATATTCATGTGAATTTGCATTTACGAGAAAAAAAAATGATGTGCGGATATTAAAAATTATAAAATCGCCGGTTCTCGCTGCTCATGGTGAGGTAATAGGCATTCTTGTCCTTTTTCAAGACCAAACACAACTTCGAAAGCTTGAACAACAATCAGAGCGTGATAATCGTTTAAAAGCTATGGGCGAAATGGCTATTAGAATTGCCCATGAGGTTCGTAATCCCCTCGGAAGCATTGAATTACTTGCCTCAATTCTTCGGAATGAACTTGAGCAACGCATAGAACTACACACTATGGCTGATCGCATTATCACAGAAGTAAAAAGTCTCAATAATTCTATTTCAAATATGCTGCAGTTTACACGGCAACAACAACCGTTTCTCCATCAGCTCAATTTTTCTGAATTTCTTGAAGAATTTGTCTCGTTTATTCGCCCTATTGTCAGTAAAAATGGTGTTGATTTAGTTGTAAAACCTTCACGGTCAATTATTTTCATAGCTGGGGATCGAGATCTCCTCAAACAGGTTTTCTTAAATCTCACCCTTAATGCACTCCAAGCCATGACAGACACCGGCAAAATTACCATAGGTGTCAGGACATACAGCGATAACGCAAAAATACAAAGCCGTTGGGTTGAGATAAGTTTCAGTGATACTGGGTGCGGCATTGAACAGTGTGAAATTAATAAAATTTTTAATCCGTTTTATACAACAAAAGAAAAAGGAACTGGCCTCGGTCTTGCAATCGTTCATAACATTATAGAAAGTCATAATGGCACAATAGAAGTTCGGAGCAAAAAAGGTCGCGGTACCACCTTTTTGATCTCTTTCCCCGTTTCAAATACAAATATTAAAAAAAATAATTTTGTTTAGTCATAATTTATTTATGTGATAGCGATTGAGGTCATCATGGAAAAAATTCTCATTATTGATGATGAAGAAGGTATGAGGATTGCTCTTTCAGAAGCTTTAAAAAGGACGGGATTTGAAACACATTGTTGCTCTGATGGCATTGATGCTGTAGCAAAACTTAAAACGACAAAATTCTCAATGGTCATTACTGACGTTAAAATGCAAAAAATGGACGGCATAGAGGTATTACGAGAAGTAAAACGGATATCTCCCAATACTCCGGTTATTGTAATAACTGCCTACGGAACCGTTGACAATGCTGTTGAGGCTATGAAGGAGGGTGCGTGTGATTACCTTTTAAAGCCTTTTTCTTTTGAAAATTTAATTGAAATTGTTAAGAACGGTCTTGCTCAAGCTGAAATTGTTTCTGGCAAATTAAAAACTGACATAGAAAAACTCCCTTCAGTACGGGGCTCAAACGAAAGACGCGAAATCATAACCACCGACCCAGAAATGAAACGAATTATCACCATGGCAAGGGAAATCGCATCAAGCACTGCAACGGTATTGATTTCAGGGGAGAGCGGTACTGGAAAAGAGCTTATAGCACGTCTTATACATGAAAGTAGCCCTCGTGCTGAACGGCCATTTGTTGCTGTAAACTGTGCAGCAATTCCTGATAACTTGCTCGAAAGTGAGCTGTTTGGTCATGAAAAAGGTTCCTTTACTGGTGCAGCATTTCGTAAATTTGGTAAGTTTGAGCTTGCCCAAGGCGGCACCATCCTTCTTGATGAAATCGGAGAAATGTCTCTCACACTGCAGGCAAAATTACTGCGAGTTCTTCAGGAATTCGAAATTGATAGGGTTGGCGGGAAAGAACCAATCCCGATTGATGTACGGGTTATTTCGACAACCAACCTTGATCTTCAAAAGGCTATTGCAGAGGGGAAGTTTCGTGAAGATCTGTTTTATCGTTTGAATGTAATTCCCATTAAACTCCCTCCCCTAAGGGAACGCAAGGGGGATATTGTACTGCTCATCGAGTACTTTTTAAAAATGTATGCTGAAAAGTATAAGAAAACCATTAAAAAAATTAATCAAGATGCAATGGAACTTCTTTCAAACCGACGCTGGAGCGGAAATGTACGTGAATTGCAAAACACAATGGAGCGCGCTGTTTTATTGTGCTCAAATGGCATTATAAAAAGGGAACATTGTATTCTTGATGATCAGAATGCTCCTGCAGCAATACGGTTTGATAACTTTCCCTCAATGACGCTTGAAGAAATGGAACGCCGTTTGATTTCCCGTGCCCTTCAAGAGACCCATGGCAATCGCACACATGCTGCACGGGCATTGGGCATTAGTATCAGAACACTTCGCAACAAGCTCAAAGAATACAAAGAAAAAAATCTCGCCTTTGAAAATGTATAAGTTAAGAGGTGGAAATATTTAAATGTCATTTGATCTTTTTGGACCAACCTACGCACTACTTGCAAAAGTACTTGACTTGCGCTCCCAGCAGCATACTGTCATTGCATCAAATATTGCCAATGCTGATACGCCTGGCTATCGGGCCGTTACAGTGCGCTTTGAAGATGAACTAATGAAAATAATGTCATCAAATCATTCTCTTCGTCTTACCCGAACCAACTCGAACCATCTTCCGCAGGTTAATCTTTATCGCTTGCAGCCTAAAATAATACTCGAAAATTCCAGTGTGCAGCGTATGGATGGTAATACCGTAGATCTCGAAAACGAACTTGTCTCTCTTTCAAAAAACCAAATTATGTATGATGCGCTGGCACAAATTCTCAAAACAAAATTCGATGGACTTTCTTCAACCATCAAGGAGATGAAATAATATGGATTTTTTCACCGCTTTTCATATCAGCGCCTCTGCCCTCAGTGCTCAGCGAGTTCGCATGAATATAGTCTCATCAAACCTCGCCAATGCTCAATCAACAGAAACACCTGAGGGAGGCCCCTATCGCCGCAAGGATGTGGTCTTTTCAGCAACTCCTTCTTCTGATTCTTTTCATTCCATACTCAAGGATAAGTTGAACGCTGTTACCGTAGCAGACATTGTTAGCGATCCTCGTCCTTTTAAATCCGTCTATGATCCCTATCATCCAAGCGCCGACCAGAATGGTTATGTTTATTATCCAAACGTAAATATTATTGAAGAAATGGTTAACTTAATGTCAGCTACCCGTTCATATGAAGCTAATATTTCTGTTATTAAGGCAACAAAAAATATGGCGCTAAAAGCGCTTGATATTGGACGTTAACACATCAGAGCAAAGGATGAATTGCTATGAAAGATATAACCATTGATCCCATAACCAATCCTCATTGGTCACAGGATTCCTTGAGGACTGAACCGGCAAAAGCAAAAGGATCACAATTCAGCGATATGCTTGTTGACGCGATCAAAGAAGTAAATCGCCTTCAGGTAGAATCAAACAAAGCTATTGAAGAGCTTGCAGTCGGGACGCGTGAAAACATTCACGAAACAATGATTGCAATCGAAAAGGCGAGTATCTCATTTCAGATGATGATGCAGATACGCAATAAAATAATAGAAGCTTACGATCAACTGATGAAGACAAATATATAAGCTTTTTCTTCGCTCTTTTTATATCATCCGTGAGGTATGCAATAATTTAACTTAGTGAGGAGTAGCAACGTGAGTCTCCCCAGTAAAATTCTTGAACAAACAGTTGCCATATATAATGCATTTCCCCCTAAAAAGAGATTCTTACTTTTGACCGCCGTAGTGCTGACCATTGCATGTCTTGTTGGGCTTATCGTATGGGTTAATAAGATTGATTATAAAATCCTCTATACCGGACTGTCAGCAGAAGATGCTGGTGCTGTTATCAATAAATTAAAAGAAAAAAAGGTATCTTTTCGGGTTGCAAACGATGGAACAAGTATTTTAGTACCTTCGGCAAAAGTTTATGAACTTCGTATGGAGCTTGCCAGCGAAGGACTTCCCCAAAGTAGCATGGTAGGATACGAGATATTTGACAAGCAAAATCTTGGCGTCACTGAATTTATTCAAAAAGTAAATTACCAGCGTGCATTACAAGGAGAGCTTGCCCGTACAATCAGTAAATTTGCAGAAGTAAAGAGCGCCCGCGTCCATCTAACCATTCCTGAAAAAGCATTGTTTCGGGAAGAACAAGAAAAGCCTCGTGCATCAGTCGTGCTTACCCTAAATCCCGGTCGGCGACTGCAGGATAACCAACTCCAAGGAATTACGCATCTTGTTTCGAGCAGTGTTGAAGGATTATCTCCTGAGAATGTCATTATTGTTGATGCTCATGGCAAGCTACTTTCAGGAGGTAAAGAACGCAATAAGCAAGCAGAACTAACTGCAACGCAGCAACAAATGCAGACCGCTGCAGAAAGGGCAATTGAAGAAAAAATTTTCGATCTTCTTGGTAATGTTGTCGGACCTGATAAAATCAATGCGAAAGTTTCAGTCTCGATGGACTTCACCCAAATTGAACAAACTGTTGAAAATTATGACCCGAATAGTGCCGTTGTCCGCAGTGAACAACGCTCATCTGAAAAATCAGCCGGTAAGCGCCCTGCTGCCACCGGAGTCCCCGGCGTAATGTCAAATACCCCTGACACAAAACTTCAAGCAGAGTCGGAATCGAGCACTAAAGCATCTGAATACAACAAATCAGATGAAACCATTAATTACGAAATCAGCAGAATTACCAAACGCATCGTAAACCAGACAGGCTCCATTAATCGTATTACGGCTGCAGTTCTCATTGATGGCACCTATGTTATGGAAAAAGACAATACCGGTAAGCAGATTCGGAAATATATCCCTCGTACAGAGGATGAAATGAAAAAATACGAAGCATTGGTAAAAAGGGCTGTCGGATATGATGAACAACGGGGAGATTCGGTTGAGGTCGTTAATGTTCAATTTAGCGAACTGGCGCCAGAGCGTCCAAGCACTGTTGACCGTATTGTAGGAGCTATTAATTGGCAATCGGTTATAACGTATGTGATTACAGCGTTGCTGTTTGCAATCTTCATTATCTTTGGCTTAAAACCGGTCATCAAAATGCTTTCACGTACCATTGAATCCATAAAACCAATTCCAGAACTTGTTGAGGGGAAAGCTGAACTTAGGGAGCCTGGGGCACCTGCTCTTGGCGGCGATATGCTTATTGACAAGGCAATGCAAAAACTCGGGCAAAAACAAGCAACCTTACTTGATTTTGCCCAAAAAAATCCAAGGCTTTTTGCTCAGTATCTGAAAAACTGGCTTAAATAGTATTGTTGCTCTTTTTGTAACTAGTTATCGCAGGGCAATTTTTAACATCTTTTTATTAACAAACATTACAAGTATACTCACACTAAAATGCCTGAAGACGCTAAACAGTTAAAAGATAAAAAGCAGCGCGATATCACCAATATTGATAAAGCTGCTATTATTTTATACAGCCTCGGTGAAGAAGCTGCGGCAGAGGTATTAAAATTTCTTGACCATGATGACGTACGCAACATTTCAAAAAGCATGACTCAAATGGCAAGTGTTTCAAGTAAGGTTGTGCAAGATACAGTAGATGAATTTTACCGTATGGTTTCCAATGAAGAGGGTACCATAATTACTATCTCTGAGGATTATGTCAAAAATGTTATTGCCAGCGTATTTGGTGAAAAAACAGCTGAACGTATGCTGGAAAGTATTACCCTCCAGGAAGACAGCTCGTATCTTGAAATCTTTAGAAGCCTTGATATGCGTGTGCTTGCCGAATTTGTCCGTAATGAACATCCACAGACTATTGCCTTAATCCTATCTCAGCTGCTCCCCGAAGAGGCAAGTACCGTTCTTGCCTCACTGCCGGATCACTTACAAATTGAAGTTATTAAGCGCATGGCAAATCTTGAAAATGTTTCGCCTGAAATACTCCGGGATGTGGCTCATGTTCTCGAATCAGAAATAAAAACAGCTCAGACCGCAACCAGACGTTTTGGTGGCATTAAAGCAATTTCCGATATCCTCAACAATATGGATCGACAAAAAAGCAGCGAGCTTATCAGTCGCATAGAGGAAAACGACCCGGAAATGGCAGAAGAAATTCGTCAAAACATGTTTGTCTTTGAAGACCTTATAAAAATTGATGACCGCGGTATCCAGGAAATTCTCAAAGAAATTAGTTCTGATATCCTTGCCCGCGCTATGAAAACCGCAAGCGACCCAATTAAAGAAAAAATTTTTAGAAATATGTCGGAACGTGCCTCAACCATGCTAAAAGAAGACATTGAGGATCTCGGTCCAACACGACTTGCTGATATTGAAAAAGCACAAAATGAAATTGTGAAAGTTGCTATGAAACTTGCTGATGACGGCAAAATTTTTATTGCTGGAGGCAAAGAAGAGGATGTTTTCGTCTAAAATCATTAAGCAAAAAGACAAGGAGAAGACTGCGGTTCGGTCGTTTTCCCTCCAACAGTTTCCCTGCAAAGAAGACGACAACATTGCTCACCAGAACCAGCAAAAAAGCAAAGATATGAAAAAACATATTGATGCTGCCCATGAATTGAAAGCACGGGCACAACAAGAAGCCACCCTCGTGATTGAAAGTGCACGCCGTGAAGCTATGCGTATTCAGCAGCAGGCATATGAACGTGGCTTTGCTGAAGGTCTTCAAGAAGGCCGTGCCCGCGGCGAAGCAGAATTCTCATTTGTTATAAAATCGTTACAAACAATTGATGCTGAGTTCCTTGCACTCAAAAAAAATTTTTTTGATGATCATCAGAACACTATATTAGAGCTTGCTCTAAAAATAGCCCGTTCCATTGTTCACCAAGAAATTCGAACCCAGAATGACGTTGTGGTTCAGATTCTTATTGATGCCATCAATCTTGCTATGGATCGCGAACGTCTGAAAATCCGAATTCATCCCGACGATTTGTCTATATGTCTTGAACGTCGTCCTGATATTCTAAAATCATGCGATGGCATTAAACAAATTATTTTTGAGCCAGATGAAACCATCAATAAAGGCGGGGCATTGATTGAATATTCTTTTGGTGAAATTGATGCTCGTATTGAGGAACAATTTTTGGAAATAGAACGTGGGCTCAGAAACGTTCAGCAGGCTTCTCAGGATGCCCATAGTATAATCGCATGAGAAATCCAAAATAGAGTAACACAATGTTTAAAATATATGTATGACCCAAACAGCACTCCATCCCCGTATTCAACAGTTTCACAAAGCCCTTGAACTTTTATCTCCATTGCGGGTTTATGGCAAAGTAAGTCGCCTCATTGGTATAGTAATTGAGGGCATCGGACCCGGGACATCGGTAGGAACACTCTGTGATATATACCCTCACGGATCAGCTACGCCGATACGTGCTGAAGTTGTCGGCTTCCAAAAAAACCGTATTTTTTTAATGCCGATTGGGTCAACAAGTGGTATTGCCCCCGGGAGCAGAATTGTCGCTCTTAACGAAAAACCTACTGTGCCGGTTAGCACCCAAATGCTCGGGAGAGTCCTCGACGGCATGGGAAATCCCATTGACGACAAAGGACCTATTACAAAAGAACAGGAATATCCTCTGTATGTTGAGCCCATAAATCCTCTGCACCGCGCGATTATCAACGAGCCTCTTGACGTTGGCATAAAGGCTATAAATGCTTTCTTGACCTGTGGTAAAGGACAGCGCATGGGTATCTTTGCTGGCTCTGGTGTTGGGAAAAGCATATTGCTCGGAATGATAGCCAAAAATACTAGAGCTGATGTCACGGTCATTGGGCTTGTTGGTGAACGGGGAAGAGAGGTTCGTGAATTTATTGAGCGAGATCTTGGCACAGAGGGACTAAAAAGGGCTGTTGTTGTTGCTGCAACATCGGATCAGCCTCCGCTTATTCGCATTCGTGGTGCACACGTAGCAACAGCTATAGCAGAATTTTTTCGAGATCAGGGTAACGATGTGCTTTTGTTAATGGATTCTGTGACACGATTAGCTATGGCTCAACGCGAAATCGGACTTGCTACTGGAGAACCGCCAACAACAAAAGGTTATACTCCCTCTGTATTTTCTTTCCTTCCTCGTTTACTTGAACGTGCGGGAAATGTTTCCAGAGCTGGCAGCATTACTGGAATGTATACAATCCTTGTTGAAGGCGATGATATGAATGACCCAGTTGCTGATACTGTTCGATCCATACTTGATGGGCATATTGTCTTGTCTCGTGATTTAGCCAATAAAAGCCATTACCCAGCAATTGACGTATTGCAAAGTGTTAGTCGTGTTATGACTAATATTATTTCTCCCGAGCACATGGAATATGCACGAAAACTTCTTATGGTGCTTGACACATATAAAAAATCTGAGGACCTTATAAAAATTGGCGCCTATGTCAAGGGGACAAGCAAGCAGATTGACTATGCTATTTCGCTCATTGACAGAATCAATGCTTTTTTACAGCAAGGAAAAAATGAAAAAGTGACTTTAGAAGAGTCGGTGGCTGCATTGCGGACGCTACTCCATTCATAAGCTCTACTTATTAGCTGCAGCATTTTTTTAAATTACTTAATTTTAGTATGTTTCGCTTTTCATTATCTTCTCTATTAAAATACCGTCGTCAGGTTGAAAAAATTAGACAACAGGAATTAGCAAACAGCATCCACACATGGGAGCAAGAAAGAGCTAAGCTTGAACATTATCATAGATTATGGCGTACCTGCCTAGAAGAATGGAAAGCAGCACAAACAGAATCAGTAGCAATACATGAGGTCGAACTTTACCAGCGATATATGATCCGCCTTCGTGAAGAAATTAGATATCAAGTTGATAAGGTAAAACACTGTTTATCAATTATTGATGAAAAACGCACTCAAGTGCTCAAGGCACAAAAAGAGCTTAAAATCATTGAGAAACTTTATAGTTATGAATATGACCGATACTGCGCAGAGCAGCGTTATCGCGAAGCTCGTTTTAATGATGAAATAGCAACGCAACGACACATAAAAAAAAGTCAGATCACATGAACTGGTTTCATCGCTCCTCAAGAGCTAAACACGCAGCCACCGGTGGTGACCGTATTAGAGCATTGCTTATTGTGACCCTTGCACTTGTTTTGCTTAAAATTACTATCGTCCTTTCCACGGTCAACAGTGTTGCTCTTAAAAATACAAAAGATAATCTTAAATTTATTTTTAGCAGTGATGTTGTAGCAAAGGAAAAACAGCCACTACCGTCTGATAATACGAGCAGTCAAGCGGGTCAGACAGCTGATAATGCATCAAGCTCTTCCCAGCCATCAGTCAACGGTCAATGGAGTATTGAACTCGCCGCCTTATTAAAGCAGCGTGAACGCGAGCTGAACCTTAAGCAAGAGGCTTTACATCGCGAAGAAGATCGCCTTAATGATCTTAAAAATGCTGTTCAAGCTAAAATTCAAGCTCTTGCTGAACTTGAAAAAAAAATTAGTGATTTAATTTCGACGAAAAAAAACATTGAGGAAGAAAAACTGATAAAACTTGCAAAAGTTTTTGAAGAAACCCCGCCTGAGCAGGCTGGTCCTCTTCTCTCAAAACTTGATGTAGATATTGCTGCTGAATTACTTTTGAAAATGACGGGGCGTAAAGCTGGCAAAATATGGGGATATGTAGATCCCGGCCGTGCTGTAGAAATAAGCAAAGCACTTGCCCGTATTAATCCAAATATTGATCTTACAAAATTAGACGATAATAAAAATATAGAACGCTAAGCTTATTCCAATGGTAAGCAAACCCAAGCATTTTTACACCATTTTTATAAAGTAACTTCATGCTTGACATTACAAGCCTCATTTCCAATCTCATCCTTTCTTTCTAAAAATTTTGCCTGATAAATTTTTATTTAAATTTTTTATAATATATTATCTAATGCAGGATTGTTGTTAAATATTTAACGTTATCCTTTAAAAACCCGATAAAATATACATATTTATCAAAAAAAATAATTTTAAAAAATGATTAAAGAACTTCACGAACCTCTTTCAAAAAACAGCTCAGCAGATATAGTGCATCAAAATAATGTTGCACAAGATATTCGTGTGATATTTGAAAAAAATGATTATCGGGGCAGAATCACTATTTTTGAAAGTCCCGATAAACTTTCAGCTTGGATGCGTATCGTCCCAGAACGAAATAGTGACCGATTTTATTTAGATGATATATTGTTTATTTTGAATAATCTTGGCATTGTCACTGGTGTCAAGGAGCAGGAACTTGAAACAGCACTTGCTGAATTAGGCAGCCAAAACAATGTACTACCCGACTTAATTCTTATTGCTGAGGGGCGTCCAGCGATTGCCGGGTCAGACGGGCAATGTGAGTTTCTTTTTGATCAAGGTGATCCCTATGTTGAAAAAGGGCAAAAAATTTTGCGCATTACTGAACCTACTGAGGGGATGCCTGGAGAAAATATTTATGGTGAAATAATAAATCCATTACCAGGAACTATGCCAACCGTTATTCCGGGGGATCATGTTATCGAAAATGAACTTCATGAATTTGAAAGTGAAATTTTTGGTAAGGTTAATTTTGAAAATAATGTCCTTACTGTTGAAAAAGTCCTCCATATTAAAATAAGTGCTGATGCTATGGAGGCAACACTAACCTATACTGGTACCAAAAAGCTTACCCATAATAAAATTAAAGAGGAGTTGTACGCACATAATATTGTATCTGGAATTGATGACAGAGCAATTGATACACTCATAAAATTATTTAATGAACAAAACATACCCGTTACCGATGTCGTTGTAGCACGTGGAACTCCACGTAAAGAGGGTCGCGATGCTGAAATCAAATACCATTTTCACCAAACCAAGGGTCTTAGTCTCAACGAGTATATGGAGGACGGTGTTATTATACGAGGAACAAATGTTATAAAATCCGTTCAAAAAGGTCAGGAAATTGCGTCAATCACTCCTCATATTGATCCTATAAACGGTAAAGATATCTATGGTCGTATTTTACCTGCCCGAAAAGTAAAAAAGGCCAGATTACGTGCCGGTAAAAATGTAACTATTTCAGATGATGGTTTGCATTTTTTTTCTGAGACAGGTGGCAGGCCAATCGTCGAAGGTGATAAAATCAGCGTTCATGATGTCCTGACCATATCAGGTGATGTTGATTATACTGTTGGCAACATTGATTTTGATGGGATTGTTGAAATAACAGGCGATGTTTTCGATGGGTTTAATGTTAAAGCTTCTAAATCAATTATTATCGGTGGTGTCGTTGGGTCAAGCACTCTTGAAGCTGGTTTGGATATTCTCATTCAAGGTGGATGCAAAGGGCTAAATAAGGCAAAAATAATTTGTGGAGGCAATATTGAAGCAAAATATATTCATGAGTTTTATGTTGAGGCACGTGGGAATATTTTAGTTAAAAATGAAATTGTAAGTAGTACTATTATGTGCTTAGGGCGTATCTTTGTAAAATATGGGTCTATACGTGGTGGAATACTTAGCGCAAAAAAAGGTATAGAATCTTTAGATATTGGAAACGAAATCGGTATCAAAACAACTCTTATCCCTGGAGACGATTTTGAAATTAATGCTGAGTGCAAAAAAATTGAAGAGGATATATTAAAAAAACATGAGGAATTAGAATCACTCTCAAAACGAGTTGCACCGTTTGTAGCCAATAAAGAACTTATTGCAAAGCTCCCCCCAGATGCTCAAGAAAAGCTTAAAAAAACAATTTATTATATGAAAACAATTCAACAAGAAAAGGTTGAACTCTTAAACCGAAAAAATAAGCTTCTTGAACAATCCCTTCAAGATGCCACTCCGGAGGTTGTTGTTATGCATTATATTCATCATGGTGTCGTATTAAAAATTGGTACATCACGGCGTGTTATTAGCAGCCTTTTAGAGGGCCCATTGCGCCTTTATCAAGAAAATGATCGTATTACTGTTGAACCTTACTCTTCAAAGCATAAGAAAAAAATTCCCTGAATTATTATGCCCCACGCTTGATACGTTCCAATTCTTCTTCTGGAATATCGAGATTTGTATAAACTTTTTGCACGTCGTCTGACTCTTCAAGCATCTCTATAAGCTTTAACGTTTGCTCAGCATCTTTTCCTGTTAGGCGGACAGTATTTTGTGGGATCATACCTATCTCAGCGACTATATATTTTTGAAGATCTTCCCTCTTGTCAATAATCTCCTTTACAGCATAAAAATTTTTGGGGTCAGTGGTGACAACCACGGTGTTTTCATCCTCTGTCATATCTTCAGCACCAGCTTCTAAAGCTACTTCCATCAATGTGTCTTCATCGACAGTTCCTTTTTCATAAACAAGAGTGCCTTTTTTGCTGAAGAGCCGTGCTACAGAACCTGGGTTTCCCAAGTTTCCTCCATGTTTTGTAAAAATATGACGTATCTCTGCAGCTGTTCTGTTTTTATTATCAGTCATGATGTCAGCCATTATTGCTACGCCACCTGGTCCGAACCCTTCATAGGTGATTTCCTCATATGAACTTCCCTCGATCTCACCAGTGCCTTTTTTTATTGCCCTTTCGATATTTTCTTTTGGCATATTCTCAGACTTCGCATCAAGAATCGCAGCTCGTAGCCGAGGATTTGCGTCAGGATTCCCTCCACCAAGCCGTGCGGCGACTGTAATTTCTTTTATTAGCTTAGTAAATATTTTTCCTCTTTTTGCATCAGCAGCACCTTTTTTTCGTTTTATGGTACTCCATTTTGAATGGCCAGACATATAGGACTCCTGTTTGCAAAATTTAGGTCTTACCTGTATTGAGCGTTATTATGTTCCGACTAATGCAAATGCATGCAGTCAATTAGTATGAGCAAAAACGTTTTGCCTGCATGAGATAGAAGCAAAAATGCCTCAGTTTAGGTCTTACATTAATTCATGTAAAAATAAAATTGCAATAAAAAAATAGCCTGCATAGGCAGGCTATTAAGAGAATTTAATTTCGGCGATGTCCTACTCTCCCACCCAGTCACCCGGGCAGTACCATCGGCGCTGTAGAGCTTAACGGTCGAGTTCGGAATGGAATCGAGTGTTGCCTCTACGCTATAATCACCGAAAAATCTTACATATGGATGTAATGCTTTAAATATGCGGTTTGATTTACCAAGAGAAAAATTATAGTCAAGCCTCACGACCTATTAGTACTGGTAAGCTCAATTCGTTACCGAACTTGCACACCCAGCCTATCAACCTAGTAGTCTACTAGGGGTCTTTAGTCCCAAACGGGAAGGGATATCTAATCTTGAGGTTGGCTTCCCACTTAGATGCTTTCAGTGGTTATCCATTCCGAACATAGCTATCCAGCCGTGCCTCTGGCGAAACAACTGGTACACTAGAGGTTCGTCCATCCCGGTCCTCTCGTACTAGGGACAGCTCCTCTCAAATATCCTACGCCCACAGCAGATAGGGACCGAACTGTCTCACGACGTTCTAAACCCAGCTCACGTACCGCTTTAATTGGCGAACAGCCAAACCCTTGGGACCTTGTTCAGCCCCAGGATGCGATGAGCCGACATCGAGGTGCCAAACCTCCCCGTCGATGTGGACTCTTGGGGGAGATAAGCCTGTTATCCCCGGAGTACCTTTTATCCGTTGAGCGATGGCCCTTCCATACGGAACCACCGGATCACTAAGACCTGCTTTCGCACCTGCTCGAGATGTCTCTCTCACAGTCAAGCTCCCTTATGCCTTTGCACTCTACGGCTGGTTTCCAATCAGCCTGAGGGAACCTTCGCGCGCCTCCGTTACTCTTTGGGAGGCGACCGCCCCAGTCAAACTACCCACCAGACAGTGTCCCTGGCCCGGATAACGGGTCTAGGTTAGAATCTCAGAATAATCAGGGTGGTATTTCAAGGTTGGCTCCATGCAGACTAGCGTCCACACTTCAAAGCCTCCCACCTATCCTACACAGACCATCCCAAAACTCACTGTCAAGCTATAGTAAAGGTTCACGGGGTCTTTCCGTCTAACTGCGGGTAAACGGTATCTTCACCGCTGCTATAATTTCGCTGAGCCTCTCGTTGAGACAGCGCGGAAGTCGTTACGCCATTCGTGCAGGTCGGAACTTACCCGACAAGGAATTTCGCTACCTTAGGACCGTTATAGTTACGGCCGCCGTTTACTGGGGCTTCGGTTTAGAGCTTCTTCTTGCGAATAACTCTTCCCCTTAACCTTCCAGCACCGGGCAGGCGTCAGTCCCTATACATCGTCTTACGACTTTGCAGAGACCTGTGTTTTTAGTAAACAGTCGCTACCGCCTTTTCACTGCGACCTCTTCGCACTCCGCGGGCGAACCGCATCACGCTAATGAGGCACTCCTTTTCCCGAAGTTACGGAGTTAATTTGCAGAGTTCCTTAACGAGAGTTCTCTCAAGCGCCTTAGGATATTCACCCTGCCTACCTGTGTCGGTTTGCGGTACAGTCACCAGAGCAACTTCCTACGAGGTTTTTCTTGATAGCGTGGGATTAACCAGTTTATTCCCGCAAGCGGGATCCTTATCACCTCTCAGTGTTGTAAATGAGAAAACGGATTTACCAATTCTCTCCACCTACAGGCTTGAACCGGGACAACCAGCGCCCGGATGGTCTACCCTTCTATGTCACCCCTTCGGTCAAACGCTACTCTGGTGGTACAGGAATATTAACCTGTTATCCATCACCTACGCTTTTCAGCCTCGGCTTAGGTACTGACTAACCCTGGGAGGATTAACCTTCCCCAGGAAACCTTAGGCTTTCGGCGAGCAGGTTTCTCACCTGCTTTATCGCTACTCATGTCCGCATAATCACTTCCAGCACCTCCACAAATCCTTTCGGTTCTGCTTCGCAGGCTCTGGAACGCTCCCCTACCCCTCTCGCCTTTCGGCGAGAAGCCACAGCTTCGGTTACTTGCTTAAGCCCCGTTAAATTTTAGGCGCAGACACACTCGACCAGTGAGCTGTTACGCTTTCTTTAAAGGATGGCTGCTTCTAAGCCAACCTCCTGGCTGTCTGAGCGTCTCCACTTCCTTTACCACTTAGCAAATATTAGGGACCTTAGCTGGTGGTCTGGGCTATTTCCCTCTCGTCCATGGAACTTATCTCCCATAGACTGACTCCTGCAATACAAGCAAACGGCATTTGAAGTTTGCCAGGGTTTGGTAATCCTTTGAGACCCCTAGCCCAAGCAGAGCTCTACCTCCGTCGCCCATTTGCAAGGCTATACCAAAATATATTTCGGGGAGAACCAGCTATCTCTGAGTTTGATTAGCCTTTCACTCCTACCCACAGCTCATCCAAGTAGTTTTCAACCTACACTGGTTCGGGCCTCCATCCCGTTTTACCGGAACTTTACCCTGTCCATGGGTAGATCACTCAGTTTCGGGTCTACTCAATGCAACTAAACGCCCTATTCAGACTCGCTTTCGCTTCGGCTTCGCCTTAGCGGCTTAACCTTGCTGCATTGCGTAACTCGCGGACTCATTATGCAAAAGGCACGCGGTTACCCTGTATATATGCAAGCATATATACATAGGGCTTCCACTGCTTGTAGGCATACGGTTTCAGGTACTATTTCACTCCCCGACAGGGGTTCTTTTCACCTTTCCCTCACGGTACTTGTTCACTATCGGTCGTTACTGAGTATTTAGCCTTAGGAGATGGTCCTCCCTGATTCCTACAGGATTCCTCGTGTCCCGTAGTACTTGGGTTATATATCAAGGAAGGATAATTTATTTTATCTACAGGGCTATCACCTTCTATGGCCTGTGTTTCCACACAGTTCGATTATAAATTATCTTTATAACTTCCAGGAAGTGCCACAGCACCTCCCGATATATACCCTCTACACCAGATATGCAACGCCTGTGGGCTTATACGCATATCTGGTTTAGGCTCTTTCCCGTTCGCTCGCCGCTACTGAGGAAATCACGGTTGTTTTCTCTTCCTGAAGGTACTGAGATGTTTCAGTTCCCTTCGTTCGCCTTCATTGCCTATATATTCAGCAATGAATATCCAAACATTACTTTGGATAGGTTTCCCCATTCAGAGATCCCCGGATCTAAGCTTGCTTAGCAGCTCCCCGAGGCTTATCGCAGCTAGCCACGTCTTTCATCGCCTAGTAACGCCAAGGCATCCACCGTACGCCCTTAGTAGCTTGACTATAAATTTGAAAATCAAGCTCGCTCATTATAGCATTACTTTTCCATATGCAATTTTCAAAGAACATTTAATTGAAACATGAAGTAGAAATTTTTTTAATTTCTACTTCGTATTTCAATTAAAATAATATGGAGGTAATCGGACTTGAACCGATGACCCCCTGCGTGCAAAGCAGGTGCTCTCCCAACTGAGCTATACCCCCGTTGAGCTATGGGCCTGGGTAGATTTGAACTACCGACCTTACGCTTATCAGGCGTACGCTCTTACCAACTGAGCTACAGGCCCGAAATTAAAAATAAAAAAGGGAAGGCAGATCACTTTTGAGTCATCTTCCATAGAAAGGAGGTGATCCAGCCACAGGTTCTCCTACGGCTACCTTGTTACGACTTCACCCCAATCACCAGTTATACCGTCGGCGTCTGCCCCTTATTGCTAAGTTGGCTCAACGACATCTAGTATAACTGACTTTCGTGGTGTGACGGGCGGTGTGTACAAGGCCCGAGAACGTATTCACCGCGACCTGCTGATTCGCGATTACTAGCGATTCCGACTTCATGGAGTCGAGTTGCAGACTCCAATCTGAACTGGGACCGGCTTTTTGGGATTTGCTTACTCTCGCGAGCCTGCTGCCCTCTGTACCGGCCATTGTAGTACGTGTGTAGCCCTGGGCATAAGGGCCATGAGGACTTGACGTCATCCCCACCTTCCTCCGGTTTAACACCGGCAGTTCCATTAGAGTGCCCAACTAAATGATGGTAACTAATGGTAAGGGTTGCGCTCGTTGCGGGACTTAACCCAACATCTCACGACACGAGCTGACGACAGCCATGCAGCACCTGTCACCGGTCCAGCCGAACTGACCTACCTGTTTCCATGTAGTACGACCGGGATGTCAAGCCCAGGTAAGGTTTTTCGCGTTGCGTCGAATTAAACCACATACTCCACCGCTTGTGCGGGCCCCCGTCAATTCCTTTGAGTTTTAATCTTGCGACCGTAATCCCCAGGCGGTGCACTTAATGCGTTAGCTTCGGCACTGAAAGTTTAATTACTTCCAACACCTAGTGCACATCGTTTACAGCGTGGACTACCAGGGTATCTAATCCTGTTTGCTCCCCACGCTTTCGCGTATCAGCGTCAGTATCGATCCAGAGAGCCGCCTTCGCCACCGGTGTTCTTCCCAATATCTATGAATTTCACCTCTACACTGGGAATTCCACTCTCCTCTATCGTACTCAAGATATACAGTTTCAGATGCACTTCCTTAGTTAAGCTAAGGTATTTCACATCTGACTTATATACCCGCCTACACGCCCTTTACGCCCAGTAATTCCGAACAACGCTCGCACCCTCCGTATTACCGCGGCTGCTGGCACGGAGTTAGCCGGTGCTTCCTTCGACGGTACCGTCATCAGACCGGATTATTCACCCGGTCCTCATTCGTCCCATCCGACAGAGCTTTACGATCCGAAGACCTTCATCACTCACACGGCGTCGCTGCGTCAGGGTTTCCCCCATTGCGCAATATTCCCCACTGCTGCCTCCCGTAGGAGTCTGGACCGTGTCTCAGTTCCAGTGTGGCTGGCCGCCCTCTCAGGCCAGCTAACCATCGTCGCCTTGGTAGGCCATTACCCTACCAACTAGCTAATGGTACGCGGGCTCATCTTCAAGCGATAGCTTGGGTCAGAGGCCACCTTTTCCCACTGTTCATGAAACTGTGGGCATATCAGGTATTAGCATCACTTTCGCAATGTTATCCCTGACTTGAAGGTAGATTACCCACGCGTTACTCACCCGTGCGCCACTTTACTCATCCCGGCAAGCCAGGATTTTCTCGTTCGACTTGCATGTGTTAGGCACGCCGTCAGCGTTCGTTCTGAGCCAGGATCAAACTCTTCAATTAAAATTTTAAATTAAAAATTAACTCAAAGAGTAATTGACCTTCCCTATTTTTCAAAGAACGTTTTGTGAATCAATATCTTATCTTTATATCTAAATATCACTATCTTGTCAAGATATTTTTTTTATTTTATTTCCATTGTACTGCTTTGATATTACTTCTTTTTTTAACGCTCCCTTTATTGGACCAATATTTTATGATATTTTTTTTTCCCAGCCCGTAAAAGTATTATTCCGTTTTGAATATGCCCCTGGTCTATCTTTTGTTCAAAACTCTCAATCCTTTGATTATTAATATATGCCCCGCCTTCTGAAATTAAACGACGTGCATCACTTCTGCTTGAACAAAGACCTGTATCGGCAAAAAGAATGAATGCAGGAATTCCCTGTTTTAGCTTATCAACAGAATAAATTGTTGTTGGCAATGAATCACTATTGGTCGCATCACCATAAAAAACACTTTGTGCGCTCCTTTGTGCCTGTTCAGCGGCTGCAACTCCATGAGTAATTGCAGTAGCCTCAAAGGCAAGTTTTTGCTTTGCAAAAATCCATCCCTCATGCTCAATATTTTTCATTATATGATCTATTTCATACTCTGTCAAAAAAGTGAAAAGATGTAAAAACGTGCTTACATCACGATCATCGGTATTAATCCAATATTGATAATATTCATACGGGGATGTTTTTTCTGGATCGAGCCAGACAGCTCCTTTTTCCGTTTTCCCCATTTTTGCACCGCTTGCAGTTGTTATCAATGGCAATGTAAGCCCATGAACCGTAGCACCATAAATGCGTCTCACAAGATCTATTCCTGCCAAAATATTTCCCCATTGGTCATTACCACCTATTTGTAAAACGCAATTATAATTTTTGTAGAGATACAAAAAATCATATGCTTGTAAAAGCATATAATTGAACTCGATAAAATTAAGACCTGACTCCAATCGTTTCTTATATGATTCAGCTGCAAGCATTTTATTGACGCTGAAATGCTTTCCAATATCTCTTAAAAATGTAATATAATTTAGCGGTTGAAGCCATTCTGCATTATTGAGCATTAATGCAGCACCTTGCCCATCAAATTTAAAATACCGACAAAACTGTTGGCTGAGCTTTTTGATATTATTTGAAATTTCCTCTTTTGATAATATCTTTCTCATTTCTGTCTTGCCACTCGGATCCCCAATCATCGCTGTACCACCACCTATCAGCACAATGGGAATATGTCCGGAACGCTGCATATGCGCAAGCGCCATAATGGGCAAAAGATGTCCAACGTGAAGACTTTCCGCCGTAGGATCAAAACCAGCATAACAGATACATGTTTTCTGCAAAACATCAACAACCGCCAATTCATCCGAAACCTGCGCAACAAAGCCACGTTTTTTTAGAATATAATAAACAGAATTGTTCATATGCTTTTAAAGTTTATTTTGCGTATTCTACCGCCCGCGTCTCACGAATGACTGTTACTTTTATTTGTCCAGGGTAGGTAAGAGATTCTTCAATTTTTTTTGAAATATCCTTTGACATAACAACCGCATCATCATCAGAAACTTCAGAACTTTCAACCATAACTCTTATCTCTCTTCCCGCTTGCACTGCATATGATTTACTCACTCCTTTAAATGAATTTGCTATATCTTCAAGATCTTTAAGATGTTTGACGTAGGTGCCCAACATTTCACGTCGTGCGCCAGGACGTGCTGCAGACAGTGCATCAGAGGCTTGCACAAGTACAGCTAAAACTGTTTGTGCTTTTACATCATCATGATGTGCAGCTATTGCATGAATAATTTCTTCGGACTCACCATATTTCTTAGCAAGATCGGCACCAATAATTGCATGAGAACCTTCAACTTCATGATCAACTGCTTTTCCGATATCATGGAGCAATCCTGCTCGCTTTGCCGCTTTTATGTTGATACCAAGTTCGCCAGCCATTAGACCGCACAAATAAGCAACCTCAAGAGAATGTTGCAGGACGTTTTGATCATAGCTTGTTCGATATTTCAGTCTGCCAAGCAATCGGGTTAACTCAGGGTTTATTTTTTGTATGCCAATGTCAAAAATCGCTTGCTCACCAGCCTGTCTTATTGTTACTTCCATCTCCTGACGCACTTTTTCAACAATTTCCTCGATTCGTGATGGATGTATACGACCATCAGCAATTAAACGCTCCAAAGCTATACGGGTCACTTCACGTCGAATTGGGTCAAACGAAGAAATTAAAATCGTTTCAGGTGTATCATCAATAATTAAGTCTACACCGGTTATCTGTTCAATTGTACGAATATTTCTTCCCTCACGCCCAATAATTCTACCTTTCATTTCATCATTGGGAAGAGCTACCACTGAAACTGTCTTTTCAGCAACGTAATCGGCACTGTATCGTTGAATAGCCATTGCAATAATATTTCGAGCTATCTTATCTGCATTTTCTTTTGTCTCTTCTTCAATCCGTCGAATTGTTTTTGCAGATTCATGCTTTGCCTCGTTCTCAAGACTTTGCAGCAACAGTTTTTTAGCCTCCTCAGAAGTCATGCCTGATATTTTTTCAAGTTGTTTTTTTTGCTCTTCAAGAAGTTGTGTATATTTTTCTTCCATCTCTTTAACCACTTTTTCTTGAGAAGCTACAATTTTTTCACGTTTGGCAATGAGAATCTCTTTTTGATCAATAAGGTTCACCTTTTTTTCAAGGTTTTCCTCTTTCTGAGCTAACCGTTTTTCAAGTTTCTGTAGCTCAACTTTCTTGTTTCGTGTTTCCTTTTCAAATTCTGCCTTGGTTCTATATAATTCTTCTTTTGCTTGAATTTTTGCTTCTTTCCTTAGCGTTTCAGCCTCTTTGTAGGCATCAGCAATTATTTTCTTCGTTACTTCTTCAGCAGATGATATTTTTCGTTCAACAATTTTTTTTCTGAGAAAAAAACCAATTCCGATACCTGCCAAAAGACAGATTGGGATAACGATAATAAACATTAATGTGTTCAAAACAAATTCCTCCTGTGATCAACTGATTAGATCAAATACTTACGCTGATACAAGATACCAGTTATAAGTATAGTTTAATGAAAACGGTGGCAAATTGAGGGTACTGCAGTAATTATAAATACAGATAGGGGTTGGCAGGCTTAAAAGATAAATAAAATTAAAGCTATCACGAACAAAACATTAAAATCATTTATAATTGGACTACTGCTATTTATGTTCAACATACCTTCCTATCGTTATATATTCAATCCCTCAAGAAAATGCAACCGTTTACGCCTGTAACCTATATTCTCATGATAACAACTTAAAATTATTAAAGATTATACAAGCATTAAATCCTCGATTCAATTATTTTCATCAAATGATTTGTATTTTTTTCAACATCCTCCATAATTTTTTTTATCTTTTGCTCCTTTTGCAAGCACTCATCAACTAAATTAAGTGCAACAAGTATCATCAAATTATATGAATCTGGCGCACCGCCTTCTTTTTTTACTTCCTCAATTTTTTGATTGATATAGGATTCAACCTGCTGAATATACTCTTTTTCAAAATTTCCTTTTAAAAGGAATTTTTGCCCCATAATGGTTATGGGAAATGTTTCTGCCATTGATTATATTCTTTGCTTAGATTACAGTAAACCTGAAGAATCTATTTTTTCAACAATGGAAGCGATTCGCTTTTTGATTGTTTCACGTTCCTTAATTAATACTTCAATCTGTTTTTTTGCTTCGGTTATTTCTCGGTTAATTTTTAAAAGCCGACTTTCCTTTTCTTCATTTTCTTTTTTTATTGAATCGTATTTTTCTAATATTATTTGTATTTTTTTTTCAAGTTCTTGGAAAAGCATTTGTAACATACCCACTAAAATTTTAGATTATTTTAGTTATTTTAAAAGGTTAGTAATAAAAAAGTCAACCAAATTATTGTTCTTATCAATCAAATTTCCAATTTTGAGAATGAGTCTTTTTTATTCGGCTAACAATTTTTTTTGTATTGGTAAAAACAATATCAGATGACTTTTTTGCATCCACTTCTTTTAACGCTTCATTATTTGAGTTGTGCAACGCCCTTAATGTATAGCGAACAGACTCAGCAAGTCCTTGAGGATGATACCCACCTTCAAGCGCAAACAGGATTTTCCCCTCACAAAGATTTTCTGCAAGATGAACAAGGGTTTTTGAAATCATATAAAACCCGTATGGTGTTACGTCCATGGTTCCTAAGGGATCAAAACGGTAAATATCATAGCCAGCAGAAACAAGAATAAATTGCGGTTTGAACTGGTATGCTACGGGCGTAACCACTTCTTCAAAAATATAGTGATAGTCTCTATTACCCTGTCCTCCTGACAATGGTATATTTATAGTATATCCCTTACCCGCACCATCACCTACCTCATCAAAGGATCCAGTACCAGGATAATAAGGATATTGATGAATTGATAGATAACAAACGTGCTGAGAAGCATAAAAAGTATTTTGCGTTCCATTGCCGTGATGTAAATCCCAATCAACAATCAAAATTCTATCAACCTTATAGACAGCTTGTAAATATAATGCACCAATTGCTATATTATTAAAAATGCAAAAGCCCATTGCATGATTACGTTCTGCATGATGTCCCGGTGGTCTGACCAGTGCAAACGCATTACGAGCGTTACGACGCTGGATATATTCAATACCTGTTAAAATAGCACCCACTGAGAGAATTGCAGCTTTCCATGTGCCTGCAGACGTGTGGGTATCTGGGTCAAGGTTTACATATTCGTGCCCAGATGTTTTTTCTATGCGCTCAATATACTCATGGCTATGATTAAGAGCTATTTCATTAAAAGTTGCTTCTCGGGGTAATACCTCACTATAAAGACCTGATGCTATATCTGGTTCAAGGGCAGCATAAATAGCTGATAGCCGTTCAGGGCTTTCTGGATGCCCAGAACGTGTTTTGTGCTCCAGAAACCTTTGATCTTTTACAATAATTGTTGAGAGCATCGGACAGTTTTCACCTTTGAGAGTCGAATCAACCATTTGTTGACATTATCATTAAAAACCTATAAACAGTATAAAATAAATCTTCTTGGATGGCAAAGGAATATGTTTGGTTTAGGGTTTCAGGAACTACTCCTCATTTTTGTGGTTGCACTCATTGTCATAGGGCCAAAAAAGCTTCCTGATCTGGCAAGGGCAATAGGAAAAGCGGTGAGAGAATTCAAACAAGCAACTGATGATTTAAAACAAGATATTGACCTGAACACAATAATAAAAACTAACCATGATGTTCCTGCTCATCAAAAAAATAATAATGAATCTTCATCCCAAGAATCCCCTCTTCAGAATAACAATGCCACACGCTAATGGAAGATGAAAAACTCCCCCTAACCTCTCATCTTGAAGAACTGCGCAAACGCATTATTGTCTGTTTGATTGCAGTAGGACTTGGTTTTGCCGTATCGTATTGTTTTGCAGAGCAACTCTTTGCCTTTATATCGCGACCTCTTGCAGCAGTGCTCCCTCCAAATAGTTCCTTTATTTTCACAGGAATTACTGAAGCTTTTTTTACTTATCTAAAACTCTCTTTTTTTTCTGGTGTTTTTTTAGCAAGTCCTGTCATTATTTATGAAATATGGAAGTTTGTTGCACCAGGACTCTATGAAAAAGAAAAAAAATATGTTGTGCCTTTTGTGTTTTTTGCCACCTTTTTCTTCGTCTGTGGCATAGTTTTTTGTTACGTTATTGTGCTTCCTGCTGCATTCAAATTTTTTGTCAGCTATAATACCAGCACAATCCGGATGCTCCCTTCATTAGGAGAATATCTTTCTTTCACGTGTATTTTTCTCCTCGCTTTTGGTGTTGTTTTTGAAGTTCCTGTTTTTATTATTTGTCTTTCAAAATTAGGAGTTATTAAAGAGCAACATCTCCGATCAAACAGAAAACTTGTTATTATTATCGCTTTTATTATTGCAGCCCTTCTTACCCCTACCCCTGATGCTATTAATCAGTCGCTTATGGCTATACCGATTATTGTTTTATACGAAATTAGTATCCTTGCCGTTCGTTTTACTGCAAAAAAAAACCAAGAGAAAAAATAAATCCTTATACGTCTCCCCACTTTTAACTTTATCTACTATTCTGTTTTTGCTCTTAACAAAACTACTGTTTCAATATGCCATGTTTGAGGGAAAAGATCTATGGGTTGAATTTTTACTAAATTATATCCATGAGCTGTGAGTATTTTTATATCTCGTGCAAGCGTTGCAGGATTGCATGAAACATACACAACGGTTCGTGGATATGCAGTGACAATACCTTTGAGAACTGTCTTTGGACAGCCGCTTCGAGGTGGATTGAGAAGTATAACAGTATATTTTTTTTTAAAAAAAGATTCATTAAGATTATTGATATTAGCCTCTACAAATCTGCAGGTAGATATTTTATTCAGTGTTGCATTTTCAAAAGCTTCAGCAACCGCAGTTTTACTTAACTCTATTCCGGTAACCCATGAACCGGTACGAGCTAAAAAAAGGCTAAAATTTCCGCTCCCACAATAGAGCTCAAGGATTTCATCACGCGGAGAAGGATTAATATACTCCAGAACACACCGAATAAGTGCCTTATTTTGATCAAAATTTATTTGATAAAAATTTTCTGCTGTTCGTTTAAACAACATTCCATCAATCATATCAACGGCATCACCGCGATAAGGAGCGATTTTTTGTTCCCCCTTTTTAAGAAGGTATTTTTTTTGGTTCCCCTTGTTATCTTCCAAAAAGCAAAGCACATCATCGGTTCGGTTAATGAGTAAAAGATTAAGTTTTCCATGAGCACCATAACGCTGTAACTTCTCGTTACTTATACTCTTTCTATATAGGTTGAGCGCATTATTCAATGGTGCTGCGATAATCGGACAGTTTTCAACGGGAACAATGTCATGTGTTCCTTCTTTAAAATATCCTAATTCTGTTCCTGTAACATGCAATGTGGTACGCGTGCGATAATGAAAAGGATTGCTACAAGGCAAGGGTGATAGGATTGGTGGAGAATAAATTTTCGCAATTCTTCGAAAACTCTCTTTTACAATGTTGAATTTCCAAAAGAGCTGATGGTGATATGCTATATGTTGCCATTGACAACCACCGCAATTATCAACAATCGGACAGCAGGGTAAAACACGATGGGGAGAAGGAAGGACTATATTTTCAACTATGCCATTTAAATACTGAGCTTTAACTTTTTCTATACGTATATCTGCAATTTCACCAGGAATTGCATTTTTAACAAAACATGCACGTGTTTCGTAATGTGAAAAGCCGTAACCGCCATATATCAATTTTTCGACAAAGAGCCTGACAACATCGCCTTCATGCATCACACATAGTAAAACTTAACGGTGCGGTTTTAAAATTCGGGTAACGGTTTATCATCAATAAAGCGAAAACCAAAATGGTATTCTCCATTTGGATGCTGACGAAGCCACACAAGCTCAGCACGGTAAGTTTTTAGTTTATTCTTCTGGTACATTTTAAGTTCAAATGGCATATTGCTCTTCATTTGCATACAAATGCCACCCTTTGATATATTCACGCCCTTAGCTTTAACGATATCAAAATCTCCGATAAACTCAATATCTACATCAAGTGGGTGCCGTTCATAACGACGGACTTGTTTCTTTTTATTTCCTGCATCAGTCTTGCTACCTTTCATAGCCAAAGTAAGTTTCCGTCGCAATGAGAAAATCTCCTTCAGCAATTCTTGTTTTGTTTTTTTTGCATCACTCATATTACCCCCAAGTACTTTTTGAATAATGTATCCCTTAAAATGCCCCCATTATATATTTCTATATAACAGCATTAGAAACTAAACTTGTCAAGTATGAATCATCCTCGTGCTCTGTGCAATAAAAAGAGCCGATGACTTTAAATGGTCATCGGCTCTTGGTATCAAAAGCTTGGTTTACATTATTTTTTCGCATCTAATGCTTCGATTACGATATCAATAATGTCCCGCACTTTCATTTTTGATCCACGAGCATCAATGCCATCGTTTAAGTTTGCCTCGCACCACGGACACGCTGTTGCGATGGTACCAGCTCCGGTTGCTTCTGCTTCCTCAATGCGCTCTTTTGCTGTAGCTATTGCAAAATCAGGATATGCTGACTTAGCACCGCCACCGCTTCCACAACACCATGAATATTCTCGGATACGCTCCATTTCTACAAGTTTTACACCCGGAATAGCTTTTAATATATTTCGTGGCGAATCATAAATCCCATGAACGCCCCGATTTAATTCCCGTGGAGGATCAGTAAGACCAAATGCAATCCTTTTACCCTCCCAGTGTTTATAGGGTTCACCACGTCTTCCTAAATGACAGGGATCATGCCAGGTTACCTGCATATTCAGTGGCTTTTTGAATTTCAGTTTCCCCTGCTGGATGAGCTCTTCAATAAATTGTGTTGAATGCTTAACTACATAGGGGAGGTCTTTTGTATCTTTCTTCTGGATACGGGCATATTTTTCTGAAAACGTCATAAAACAACCAGGGCAGTTTGTTACAATAGTTTTTGCGCCGACCTCCTCAAACATCTTCAAATTTTTTCGAGCGATTTCTTCAAAGGTCTTTTTATCACCAACGTTATCAGCTATACCACCGCAGCACACCTCTTTTGCACCCAGAATACCGAAATCTATTCCCGCTTCTTTCAATACCTGAGCCATTGCCTGCGGCACAGTTTCCATACCCGGCTTATATGCATAGGTACAGCCAACATAATAAAGAACCTCAGCCTTTTCTCCAGCTTTGGACAAATCCTTAATTCCTAATTTTTTAGCCCAGTTTGCTCTACGGGTTCTGGGCTGTTTCCAAACATTATCGTAGTTCATAATGCTCTGGATAAATTCCTTGTGTGCAGGCAATGGGCCATAGCCCTTTTCACAGGCCTCTTCCCGAAGCGCATCAAGAACACCAATAATGTCAAGATCCATAATACGTTTGCAGTTAATGTCGCAGGCTGCACATACGGGGCAGCGGTAAATCACTTCCAGCAGTTTGTCTTTATTCTCTTCCCATGACAACTCACCTTTTATGAGCCCAGTCGTTATATCGTTTTTCCCCTGCGCCGCATAAGCATCGTATTTTCCATAAAAAACAGAGGGGCAGTTGCGGGCAAAACGATGGCTTTTTATCTCCCACAGGTGTGACCATTTACAGGTAGAGCATCTCTGACAATGACCCGCATCATATTCTACTTTTTCAAGAGCCATAAATAAAATCTCCTTTCTCTTACAAAAAATATCCCCTGCGGATAGTTGTTTTTTTACCTTTTAACTCTGCCATCTTATATCATATCTAACAAAAAAAGCAAAGTGTTTTATTTCGTGTTCTCGATATGTGGCAAGATTTTTTCCTCTATATTTGTTAGTATCCTTCTCAGCATCATATTAAGTGCGACAATATCCTCTTGAGAAAAATTAACCGTGAGCTCTTGCCCTGCATTCAATTGCATTTTCATTAAGTTTTCTTTTATTTCCCAAGCATACGGGGTTAAATAGACCTGAATGACACGGCGGTCCCGCATGCTTCGTTTTCGGGTAACTAACTTTTTTTTCTCCATGCGGTCAATGATTCCGGTAATGGTGGGTCCATCTCGTGAAAGCCGACGACCGAGCTCGCTCAAAACAATACCATCCTCATTCCAAAGTGTCATCAACACCTCAAACTGCGGCGGTGTAATATCATATTTTTTCATTTGCGATTCAAAAAAGCGCCGCATATAGCGGTGGATAACACTAATCAATTCATTCACGTTTTTAAAAGTTATGTCTTCCACGTACTTTTTTATCTCGCTATTTTTTTGCACCTGTTTGGTTTTTTATTTATCAGCATCTAAGGTGAGTCCCTTTGTTTCAAGCAACATACCCTGAACCCTTGAAAGATTTACGATCGCCTTGCTATAGCTTGTCTCTGCAAATGCAAGTGTGCTTTCAGCCTTTGCCAGATCCTCCTGAAACTCAAGCACATCATGAGCTGTTGACATGCCGACACTGTACTTTTTCTCTTCTGCTTTAAGCTTTTCCTGAGCAAGGCGCAGTGATGCTGTTGCGCTTTCAATAAGTTTTTGGCTGGTTTCTACCTTGCGAACTGCATCCCGAACTTCATTGATTATCTGATTTTCAATGGATTTAAGACTTATAAGTGCCTGAGATGATTGAATCTTTGCCCGAGCATATTGACTCCGTGCTATTCTATTTTCAAGCGGCAATTCTATCTTAACACCAATCAGATAGCTGTAAAAATCACCATCATCCATATAGTCATAGACGTCGCGCCAGTGTCCGTCCCAAGGGCTCCTGACTCCCGGATAAAGTATTCCGAAAGCTCCTGCAGTACTGGCAGGACGACCTGCAATGCCGCTGGTTCCTAATGAGCCAATGAGGTCTATACGGGGCAAGGTTTGGTTTTTTGCATACTTTACTTGTATATCAGCAGCTTTAATATTGAGACGTGCCTCTTGATAATCAGGTCGCTTTTCTAAAGCATTCTTTATACATTCATTCAGATCAAGAATTACTTTTTCTGTCAGCGGCTTATCCGACGGTACTATGTTAACTCCCCAATAACGTTCATCATCATACAAATTCAGAGCAGCTTTCAAATTATCTTCTGCTTCCTTTACTGCTGCCTGTGCAACAATAACTTCCTGCTCTCGCAAAGCGACCTCTGCATCTGCCTGATATATTTCAATAGGTGCAAGCGTTCCTGTCTCGATGCGAATTTTAAATTCACGCCGCAAGTCTTTTGCACGCTGAAGCGATTTTTCTTTGCTCACGAGGTCTTCTATACTGTAATAAAGATTCCAGTATGCTGACTCGACCTGATAAAGCGTATCCATAACCCGCTTTTTAAATTCATTCTGTGATATTTCATGATTCAGGTTTGCAATACGAATTTTGCTTTCGCCGATGGAAATGCCGAAATCTTTTAAAAGGGGTTGCGTAACCGAAGCAATCAACTCTCCCTTATATTGTGGCTTGAGACCTTGGAACGAAACGTCGGTCATGTATTCTTCATGGAGCATTTTGATTTCAGCCTGCGTTCCAGGAGTAAATTTCTTTTGTAGCCGTGTATCAAGCGTATATTTTTCCTGCTTCACCGTAGGGCTTGAGCTGCTGCCAAGTGCGCTCCCCACTTGCGTTACGCTCCGGTTTTTATTCCACTGTCCAACAAATAAAGTATCATATGCACCTTTTTCACGGGTTATATCTGTTTGCGCAATCTGAGGAGAAAGACTCTCGAATTTTATATTCAGATTGTTTTTGAGAGCCAAAAGGAGCACGCTTTTTAGTGTTACTTTTGCTTGATCGTTTTCAATTTTCAAAGCATTCTGTAACGACTCGTTATCGGTTTTGTTATCAGATGCTAAACAATAAGGCGTACAAAAAATCATATTGCCTATTAAGATTGCCGCTATCACAAAAATATTGCTTATGCTGCTTTTCATAATTATTCCCTCTGTTGTTTAGTATGCTATTTAATAGTATACAAAAACTATTAATATGCAACTCTTTTTTTTGCAGAGCCACAATAACTTTTCTCCTAAACTGAGCGATTTATCAAAGGGTAGATGCGACAAAAGCATGCAGGCAATGGCGTTGAGCGGATTCATGCGGTGCGACACATTCACATGGAAGGTGAAAGGCACCGCATGCCGCGCAGGCAGGCAGGGACGCCTATCGAGCATGAGCGAAAACGCCATTGCCTGTAGGTGATAACACCATAAATCGCTCAGTTTGGGTTTCTATTTTCTTTTAATTATCACCTCTTGGCTCTTTTTTGTAAAAAAAGAATCATTTTTGTCCAATATGCAGCGTGAAGATTTTTTGCTTCCCCGTCTCGCCCTATAGATTTCTTTACAATAACAACAGGGGCGTTCAGCGCGAGTCCCGAAAAGCGGAATATGGCTAACTTGCATATTGGGCAACATTGAACTTGACTTTTTTTCAAAGCTTATATATATAGCTATATAGCTATATGTTTAATTATCTAAAAGGATGCGCTCCATGTATGATTTGGTGAAAGTGTTCAAAGCACTTGGTGACAAAAACCGCTTGCGCATACTAAAAATGCTCCAGCAAAAAAATATGTGCGTCTGCGAAATTGCCGAAACACTTGGCATAACACAACCCAGTGTTTCCAAACATCTGAGCATTCTAAAAGATGCCGGCCTTGTCACTGACAGCAGAGATGGGCAGTGGATTGAGTACTCCCTCACCACTAATCCATATCATAACGATTATGTTCCGGTGCTACTCAAGCATCTGCATGGATGGATCAATGACGATCCTTGTATCAAAAAAGATAAAGTTTTTTCAAGATCTCTCTTACGTGAAAAAATCTGTAAAAAACATAAATAACGTTGCTCTAACATAGGAAACTAACAGGGAGATAAAGCCATGGACAAAACCATTTCAAAAAAACTTTCATTTCTTGACCGCTATTTAACCCTCTGGATTTTTCTTGCCATGTTTATCGGCGTTGGATGGGGATATCTTTTCCCGGGCATCGCCGGTTTCTGGAAGCAATTTGAATCAGGCACCACCAACATACCCATTGCCATCGGCTTGATACTGATGATGTATCCACCGCTTGCAAAGGTCAAATACGAGGAACTCGGGGAGGTTTTCCGTAACTACAAAGTGCTTGGGCTGTCGCTCATCCAGAATTGGATCATCGGCCCTATTCTCATGTTCGTTCTTGCCATTCTTTTTCTGAGCGGCTATCCCGCGTACATGCAGGGGCTTATCATGATCGGTCTTGCCCGCTGTATTGCCATGGTGATTGTCTGGAATGAGCTTGCCAAGGGTGACACGGAGTATTGCGCCGGACTTGTTGCGTTCAACTCCATATTTCAAGTGTTGTTTTATTCAGTTTATGCTTGGATTTTTGTCACTATTTTGCCACCTGTGCTCGGTCTCAAAGGAGTCGAGGTCAACATAACGATCAGCCAAATAGCGGAAAGTGTCTTTATCTATCTTGGCATTCCGTTCATTGCAGGCATCATCACCCGATTTGCGCTGATCAACATCAAGGATAAGACATGGTACCATGAGCGATTCATTCCAAAGATAAGCCCGATCACATTGATTGCTCTGCTGTTCACCATTCTGGTCATGTTCTCGCTCAAGGGCGAACTTATTGTCAAAATACCGCTCGATGTCGTGCGTATTGCCATACCTCTGCTTGTTTACTTTGTCGTCATGTTTCTGGTCTCGTTTTTTCTCAGCAAAAAGGCCGGCGCGACCTACGGTCAGAGCGCCACGCTTTCCTTTACTGCAGCATCCAACAACTTTGAGCTTGCCATTGCCGTGGCGGTCGCGGTGTTCGGCATCAATTCTGGCCAGGCCTTTGCTGCGGTCATCGGCCCGCTTGTCGAGGTGCCGGTGCTCATTGCGCTTGTCAATGTGGCATTAAGATTCAGAGAAAAATATTTTAATCTGCATAATGGAGAGCCTTCATGAAGCGCATACTGTTTCTCTGCACCGGCAATTCAGCCCGCAGCCAGCTTGCGGAAGCAATCATGCGGCATTTTCGTGGCGGAGAATTCGAGGTGTTTTCCGCAGGCACCGAGCCTAAAGGCGTGCATCCGAAAACAATTGAAGTGCTGCGGGAAATCGGCATTGATGCTGCGGGTCAAATATCAAAGCATATCAACGATTTGCCAGTCAAGGATTTCGATTATATCATCACCCTCTGCGATTCAGCGGCGCAGAACTGCCCTGTCTTTTTGGGAAAAGGGAAAAAGATACACCATGGTTTTGCAGATCCTGCGGCAGTCCCGGGTAGCGGTCAGGACATTTTGGAATCATTCAGAAAAGTTCGGGATGAAATAAAAGACTTTCTTCTCTCTTTTGAAAAGGAATGACATGGACTGGAAAACCGAATGGAAACCGTTTGCCGTTATTGTAACGGCATTTCTTGCCTGCTTTTATCTTCCGGTTGGAGTACCCCGCTTTGATAACGCGGTCACCGAATCACTCCAGCTTGTCAAATGGTATGCCCGTGAGCATGTTCTGCTATGTCTTATTCCGGCCTTTTTTATAGCAGGCGCTATTTCCGTATTTGTCAGCCAGGCTGCAGTCATGAAATACCTCGGCGCACGGGCAAACAGAGTGCTTGCCTATGGCGTTGCCTCGGTATCGGGCACAGTGCTCGCGGTTTGCTCCTGTACGGTGCTTCCCCTGTTCGGCGGCATTTACAAGATGGGGGCGGGCATAGGTCCTGCAAGCGCGTTTCTTTATTCAGGCCCGGCAATCAACGTGCTTGCCATCATTCTTTCTGCCCGGATTCTTGGCATTGATATTGGCGTTGCCCGCGCGGTCAGCGCAGTTGCCTTCAGCCTTATCATCGGACTGCTCATGCATTTCATATTTCGCTCTGAGGAAACTGCCAAAGCAAATGCCCAAATGGCCATGCCGGAGCCGGAAGTGAAACGGCCGCTGTGGCAGACACTGCTTTATTTCCTCTCCATGATCGCCATTCTGGTATTTGCCAACTGGGGTAGGCCGGACACAGCCAAAGGTTTATTTTATTACATCCATACAATCAAATGGTATTTGACCGGAATCTCTGCAATCGTTCTGGGCATTATTCTCTGTCTATGGTTTTCCGTCCCGTGGCTGAAAATGATCTCAATCGCTGCTCCGACCGCTCTTCTTGCTTTTCTTTTTCCGCATGAACCTCTGGCCGCATTCGGCGCCGGTGTTGTCGGCATCTCAATCATCGCGGCACGAGATCAGGGCGAACTGGGCGAATGGTTCAGCGCCACCTGGGGTTTCACCAAACAGATAACGCCGCTGCTCCTTGGCGGTGTCTTTATTGCGGGGTTACTTCTTGGCCGGCCGGGTAACGAGGGGCTGATTCTTAATACATGGGTAACATCCCTTGTCGGCGGCAATTCCCTCTTTGCAAACTTTTTTGCCTCTGTTGTAGGCGCGTTCATGTATTTTGCCACCCTCACCGAAGTGCCGATCGTTCAAGGACTGCTCGGCAGCGGAATGGGCAAAGGTCCGGCACTTGCGCTGCTGCTTGCAGGTCCGGCGCTGTCACTTCCCAGCATGCTGGTATTAAACAGCATCATGGGTACAAAAAAAACTATTGTCTATTGCTCGCTGGTAGTTGTCATGGCGACGTTTAGCGGCATTATTTTCGGGGAATTCTTTTAAATGCAGCGCACAGAAAGACTAAATGCTGGAAACTACTAAAAACAGTTTCTTGTAAATCGGAAGCTGTCATGAAATCTGAGCGCATCATCATTGACAAAGACAAGGCGAGGGCATACGCCTTTAAAAAAGGTTGTTTATCATAGCTTGCCGCATCGCAGGATGGCAATTTGAAATCGCACCTTGACGGGTGCAATAACGCGGTTGCTGTTTTAGGTAAAAAAAATGACTTCAATTGATTGTCGTCGCATACTTGTTGCACAGATGCTTTTAATCATGGCGCTGTCCGTACTGTTGAGCACGAATTGCTCAGCTGAAACACCGGATAATGGCATGAATAGCTTGACCCTTGAGCAATGCCTTTCTGTTGCCCGTGCTCATAATCCAAAAGTCCTTGCCTCGTGGGAAAAAATCAACGAACTCGTAGCAGATTATACTGCCGCCAGATCAACATTTTTTCCTCGCATTGCAGCCTCCTCATATTATTACAAAATTGATTCCGGTCGTCTTGGGAACGGGGGGGCGGCAACCTCCCGATTGTTTCATGAAGAGTCCCTGCATAGCCTTACAGGTAAGCAGATTCTTTTTGATGGATTTAAGACATATTTTAATCAGAAAGCGGCGGGGATCGGCATTGAGGCACAAAAACAGGAGGCTGAAAACACGACACGCGCCATTGAGTATGCCGTCACGGAAGCATTTTACCGCCTCATTGAAGCCGATGAAAATGTGAAGGTGGCGGAAAATGCTCTGGAGCAGCGGCGGGAGTTTGAACAGCTCACCCGAGCATTTTACGAGGCAGGCAAAGTCACCAAACTTGATTTTTTCAGGGCAAGCTCACAGGCATCCGAGGCGGAGCAGGCGGTTACTGAGGCAAAAAACGCCCGGCAGATTGCCGGAATGATCCTTGCAAAAACCATGGGTAGCGACATTGACAGTTCTTCTGCTGCCGCTTTAAAAATTTCAGGTGGATTCATGGACGACTCCTTTCCGGTTTTGGATTTTGAAGCGTTATGGAAACGTACGCAGGAAGAAAATCCTGAAATAAAAAAACTTGATCTTGCCATTGAGCAAAGCAAAGAGCTTATACAGGCAGCCCGGGCAAACTATTTTCCTGAAATCAGCCTGCAGGGCAGTACCGGCAAGCGGCATCGTGACCAGGGCGGCTCTAAGGGTGAATGGATGGGTGGTGTTTTCATGGAGTTTCCTATTTTTGAAGGGGGGCTGACACGGGCGCAGGTTGCAAAAGTCTCCTCGCAGAGCATGCAGCTTATGGAACTGAGACGCAACCGGATTGACGAGTTGCGTGTCGAGCTTAAGGACGCCATCAGGAGCCTGGAAAACGCCCGCCAGGGACTTGTAACCGCCCAGCAGATGATACAGGCCGACACGGAAAGCTATGAGAGTTCGCTGGCGTTGTATAAATATGGAAAGGCGACGGGTCTTGATGTGCTGCAGGCACAGGTTGACTTGACACGATCCAAATTTGCCCTCATCAGCTACAGGGTCGCTGAAAATATTGCGCAAGCCCGTATAAAACAGATTGCCGGTCAAGCAAGCATGGACACAAAAACCTTACCCGGAGCTCCAAAATGACATTGGTATCTAAAAAACAATGGCTCGTTTTTGCACTTATCACAGCGCTCAGTATCATCGGCTATAGAATCTTTTTTTATAGACCTTCAGTCATGGTTACAACCGTCAGAAATCAAACCATACAAGGTGAAATTCATGGGCCGGGTACTGTGCAGTCTAAAATACCGGTTTCAGTAAGCGCAAAAATTACCGGCATCGTGCAAAAGCTCTATGTCGATCAGGGGCATATGGTTACACAGGGCTCTGTGCTTGCAGAGCTTGATTCGGCTGAACTCGCTGCCCGGCTTGAAGCTGCGCGGTCGGCAACAGCGCGGGCACGTCAGGATGTTGAAAAAGCAAAGGCAAGCACTGCAAAAGCTCAGGCAAATCTTCTGCTTGCGCAAAGCAATTATAAGCGTGATCGTGAGGTTTTCAAAAAGGGATATATTTCCCGGGCGTATTTTGATGTTACGCAAGCGCAACTGCAGGTTGCGCACAGCGAGTACACTGAAGCGCTGAAGGCGCAGGATGCCGCAGTTGCAATGCTTGCGCAGGCAGAAGCAGAAGAACAAGCAACCAAAGCCACCCTTGACTTTGCCCGCATTTATGCCCCCATGGACGGGCTCATTACATCCCGGCGGGCTGAAATCGGGGATACCATAACTCCCGGCCGTCCGATCTTCAACATGGTTGATCTGAACAGCATCTGGGTGGCGGCATGGATTGATCAGGCACTGATCGCCAACCTTAATGCAGACCAGACTGCTGCCATACGACTGCGCTCCGGAAGGCAATTCAAAGGCAGAATAGCACGTATTAATAAGGAAGCCGATACGGTCACCCGCGAGTTGGAAGTTGATGTTCTGTTTGAGCAGTTGCCTGAACCGCTGGTTATCGGTGAAGAGGCTGACGTGGTTATTACCCCGGAGGCGGTTCAGTGTCTTGCTGTTCCCCGCAGCGCCGTGCTGACCCGTGATGGTACAACAGGGGTTTTTGTTGTCGAGCAGAGCCGGGCGGCTTTTCGGAAGATATCCCTTGGCCCATATGGTAAAACCATGGCGGGAGTCACCACCGGACTTGCGGAGGGTGATCTTGTCATTGTCAGCCCGGGTGATATTACAGACCATAAAAAAATCAAACCCGTGGAACAGAAGCCTTGAAACCATGGATTTAGCCGTAAGAGATATCGCACATCATAAAGGCAAGTTTGTCGCGACGATTATTGGCGTCGGACTTTTATTTGCCGTGGTGCTTTCGATGAACGGCATTTACCGGGGATTTATTTTTGAAGGCCTTTCAGCCATCAAGGTCACCAATCCGGACCTGTGGGTGGTTGAACGCTACCGGGGCGGGCCTTTTAATGAACAATCAACCATACCGGACTTTTTTCATTACAGCATTGAGGCCATTGAGGGCGTTGAAAAAGCAAGCCCCTTTATATTTTACGGCGTAGAACGCATGATTCAGGGGAAGCGCAAACGCTTTACCATTATCGGCTATGATGTCTTTGGCGGACTGGGGGGGCCTCAAAAACTGACTGCGGGACGGCATATCCGCCGGGCGCATTATGAAATGGTTGCCCATGAAAAGCTGAAATTCCGGCTCGGCGATACTATTCCGCTTGGACTCCACAACTATACAGTCGTCGGTTTATTTAATGACGGCACCGCGCCTGACGGGGAACCCCTGGTGTATGTATCGCTGCCTGACGCCCAGGAAATACTATATCTGCGGGATAATGAAGAGATTCGCAACCAGCGTGAGCGTTTACTAAAAACCTTAACAGCGCCGGGACGGATGATTGCCGAGCAGGTGCAACAATATATGCCTCTTCTGGAAATCAACACCCATATGGTCAATGCGCATTTGGTAAAGCTGAAGCCGGAGGCAAATCCAATGGAAGTTGCCCGGAAGATTGAAAAAAATCTTTATTTTTCAGTATATACAACCCAGCAGCAAATTGATCTTATGATGCAGGGGCGTTTGGCAATGCCAAGGAAACAGCTGCTTCTTTTCAGGATTATCCTGCTTATCGTTTCAGTGGTCATCATCTCGCTGGTCATTTATACGTTTACCATGGAAAAAATCCGCAGCATCGCGGTCATGAAACTGATCGGCGCTCCAAACAGGCTCATCATCCGGCTGGTTCTGGAGCAATCTCTTTTAATGACGGCAGGCAGTTATCTTGTCGGCTTGGTTATCATTCATAATACCTACCACTACTTTCCCAGACTTGTCCGATTAACGCCCTTTGATGATACGGTAACATTCTTTATAGCACTGGCAGGAGCGCTTATTGCAAGCGTTCTTGGTATTGTGCAGGCGATAAAAACTGAACCGGCGCTTGCGCTGGGAGGAAACTGATGGCGATTCTTGAAATACAGGGCTTGCAAAAAACATTTGGCACCGGCGAGCTTGCTGTGAATGCCCTGCAGGATATAAATATTTCCCTGTCAGCGGGCGAATTGACTGCGCTGCTGGGCCCGAGTGGCTCCGGGAAAACAACACTTCTGCTCTGCATAAGCCTCATTCATGAGCCGACGAGTGGAACCATTGTGTTTGACGGGGAAACAATTTATAACAACGGCTGGACCGGCACGGATTTGAGAAGACTTCGCCGGGAGAAAATAGGTTTTGTTTTTCAAACCCCAAACCTGATACCGTTTTTAACGGTTCGTGAAAATGTGCTTTTCCCGCAGGAGTTGATCGGCATCACAGGGAAAAAGGCCGAAGAAAGGGCAAAGGAATTGCTTGACTACATGGAGGTATTGCACCGCAGCAATTATCTGCCTGCTCTTTTATCCGGCGGAGAGCAGCAGCGCGTTGCCGTTGCCCGCGCGCTTGCCAACAGGCCGAAGTTAATTCTTGCTGATGAGCCCACGGCTGCTCTTGATACCGAACGAGGGATGAAAGTTATGGCTTTGCTTAAAAAAATCGCCCGCGAATATCAAACAGCGGTCATTACCGTGACCCATGATGTCAGGATGATTGAAGGCTTTGATCATGTTTACCATCTCAAGGATGGACGGGTGGAAAACACGACAAATCATTAATTACCGGGGGAGGTTCTATGCTTACACTTTTTGTGACTGCCCATAAAAAACTTTCTGTAGGCCTCCTTGCAGTTTTATTATCGGCAGTGTTGATAGTTTCAGCAGAAGCTGCAAGCCCCAATAAAACATTTTCTGGCGTTTGTCCTCCGTTTTTTATCCGGGATGAATCAGGTGCCGTCATTAATCCCGTCGGCGGGGAAAACATTGATAAGCCATACAGCCCCAAACAAACCTGCGGCATTGCGGGTTGCCATGATTACGAAAAAATAACCCACGGATTTCACTTCCAGCAGGGCAAAGACGAGCAGCCCAGCGAGGCTCTGAAATCCAAGTACCAGTGGATTCTGAGCCCCGGTAATTACGGCGGCTTATGGTGTACCCCTGCCCCGAACTTTCGTCAGCTCGCCAGAAAGAAAAACACATCTTCCAAAGATATTGACATGACCTCGTTTGATTTCGTTCCTGCCTGCGGCGTCTGTCATCCCGGCGGCGGACCTGTTGAGTACGACCGCAACGGCAACCGGTATGATCGTTTTGCAGCAGACCCCAAAAACAATATCACTCCGGGAGGCGACAACGGGTTTGACGGCGACTATTACAAAGCCCGCTGGGCTGAATCAGGTGTGCTCGAAGCCGATTGTCTCATCTGCCACATGCCCGGCTATAACATGAAGGCTCGCAATAATCAGCTTAAAGCACTCAATTTCCGCTGGGCTGCAAGCGCGGGCGCGGGGATCGCAACGGTGAAGGGCGAAGTCAAAAACAACCAAACACCATCGTTGCAGTATAACGCAGAGAAGTTTGACGATGAAGGGCATCTTGACGTGCCGCTCATCAAAGAGGTGCCGACCGAAAACTGTCTGTTCTGTCACAGCGAAACCGACTGGAAAAAGAAAGGCTCAAGTTATCACAAGCGTTTCGACGTGCATATACGCGCCGGCATGAAATGCATTGAATGCCATCCTGCGGGTACCGCGGCGGGCGACTCCCGGATTAACAGTCGTGAAGAGCATCAGATCGGCAAGGGCGATGACCCCGGCACCATTGTCCGGGACGATCTTGATAACAGTGTTGTGACGTGCCGTGAATGTCATCAAAAAGGCCTACACCGCGCGCCGATTATGAAGCACGCGTCATTTAAAGACGGGAGCTTTGACGTCCATGACCAGAAACTTGCCTGTCTGGTCTGCCATGTGCCTCAAAAAGCGGTCAAGGCTGCCTTGGTACAGGACAGCACGGTCATGAATCCCCAGCCCCGAACCCACGAGGCAGGGCTGAAACGGCTGTGGTCATTTTACGGGCCTGACATGAAACCATGGAATTATTACGGGGAGATGAATTTCACCAAAAGCATGGACAAGCCATGGTCGTTCTATCCACCGCAACTCAGGATGTATAAAGGAAAGCTGTATCCTGTCAACACGCTCTACTCAATATGGTTCGGCTTGAAAACCGAAGGCAAACCCGGCCTTGATCAGGTCTTTATGCAGGATATTGTGCAGATGTGGTCTGGCAAGGATGCCTATCCTGAGCTTGCCAAAATCAAGGACGATAACGGCGACGGCTACCTTGAAATCAACACTCCTGCTGAAATTGATGCAGCAATTACCTCCCTGCAGGAGCATCTGAAGAAAAACGGACGGATTGGCAACCGGCGGGTGGTTTTCGTGAGCGGAAACGAAGTGTACGAATCAGCTCATAAAAAAGAAACGATACCCAGCGCGCCGCATGAATATTCGCCGTATGGCGCAACGTACAAGCTCAGCCATGATGTCGCGCCTGCAGGCTCTGCCCTTGGCGCCGGCGGGTGCACCGACTGTCATGCTAAAAATGCAGCGTTTTTCCAGCGACCTGCTCTGCAAAAGCCTTTTGATGTAAAAGCAAACCCCGTATATGTGCCCACATATAAAGTGCTGGGCTATAGTGAAGAACAACTCCAGTCCCTGCACATGGAACGATAGATTGCACCTGTCGGGAGCATGATGTCCGGATGTTCTTTCATCAAAGGCGGCTTTGTTGCTATCTGCCTTATGCTGCTTTTTTCGGGCAGCGCCGGCAGTGAGCAGCATGATTCACACGACTATTGTGCCAAACTCAAACAGATCCCGCTTGGACCGCTGGTGCTTGATCTGGGCGGCAGTCTGAGATTGCGGTATGAATATGTTGAGAATTACAACCGTAAATCATACGGCACCGAAAAAAATGACGGCTTTTTTCTGGAGCGTTTTCGACTTGAGGCAACAATTTCTTATCATGACAGAGCCAATCTGTTTATTCAATTTCAGGATGCCCATATTTTTGACTATGACCTGAAAGACAGGGAATTTTTAAGCAACCCCAATGAGGATGAAGCAGACCTTCAGCAGGCGTATCTTGAAATAAAGCCGTTTTCTTCAGCGCCTGTCTTTTTGAAATTGGGCAGGCAGATATTTGCCTATGGTGATGACCGTCTCTTTGGCCCGGGAGACTGGGGCAATACCGGCCGCGTTGTCTGGGATGCAGTGAAACTGAGTTGGAAGACGGACAGGTTTTTTCTGCACGGATTCTACGGACGGACACTCATCCATGATGACCATAGCTTTAATATGGGACATGACCATGACAAGGAAGCTGCGGGAGCCTACGGTTCATTGCAGTTTCAAAAGGATAACGCTCTTGATCTGTTTTATTTTGTTGAGCTTGATCGGGACAAAGACACCCGTGGCGAAGATAACATGACCGACACAATGCGCATCCATACTGTCGGCGCGCGGACGGCAGGGAAAGTTACCTGGTTTGATTATGATGCCACCTATGCCCGACAGTTCGGGCGCTGGGGCAATGATAGAGTCAAAGCGTGGGCACTGCATGCGGGAATCGGATATAGCGCACCGCTTACCATGAAACAACGGCTTGGTATTGATTACTGTTATGCCTCGGGAGATGATGATCCATTCGATGGGGATCATGAGACATTTGAGCCTGCGTTCGGGTCGCGTGACCGGCACTATGGCTGGATGAACCTGTTTTCATGGCGCAACCTGGTAAACTGGCAGTTCAGTCTTTCGCTGGAGCCGCACAAAAAATTAAAGCTTATTTTTGACTATCATGTTTTCAGACTTGCCGAAGCAAGGGACGCCTGGTACAGCACAGGCCCGGCCTACCGGCGGGATAAATCGGGACAGAGCGGCAGGAAAGCGGGAACGGAAATTGACATGACGGTTTTGTTCAAGGCGACAAAAAGGCTTGATCTTCGAACGGGATATGCTCACTTCTTCCCCGGCGATTATGTGAAACGAACCGGCACGCACAAACCTGCCGACTGGGTTCACGTGCAATGGATGTATCGGTTTTGAGGAGGATGCTCTCATGATAATCACCATAATCGGCGTTGTGCCGCCCTGCCCCCGCTGTAAACGGATTTACGATCTGACTGTGGAAATACTGAATGAACTCGGAATAAACGCCACGGTAAAAAAAGTTGCTTTTGATTCCGAGGAAGCACAACGCTACGGCCGCACGGGAACCGCACATCATGTGGCAGCGTGGGCACAGATCAACATTGACTGGGAAAAGATTTGGGCACTTGCTTCCGAGGGCTGGTCAAAAGAATTTGATGAGGCGCTCATGCCCTGCAAGGAGCGGGCTGATGCTGAGGGCTGGCTGATGACCCCGGTATTGCTCATCAATGATAAGGTTATCTTTACGGGCTATGTCCCGGATAAAGAAGTTTTAAAAAGAGAATTGGAAAACCATTACCAGAAGGAGGTTGACACACTATGAAAATAGAAATTCTTGGCACCGGTTGCCCCAAATGCAAAAAGCTTTTTGAAAACACACAGAAAGCTTTGATAGAACTGAACATACCTGCGGATTTATCCAAAGTGGAGGATATCAACCAGATTATGAATGCAGGGGTCATGATAACACCTGCCATTGCTATTGACGGCGAGGTTAAGTCCGCAGGTAAGGTGCTCAGTGTTGAAGAAATTAAAAAATTAATCTCATAAAAATTTTCCAAAGGTATTTGAAATTTTGCTTTTATGCCCCCTCCACACCTCCCCCTCACAGGGGAGGCTTTTAAGTCCCCTCCTTGGCAAGAAGGGGTGTGGGGAGGTCTCAAGCAAGGCAACAATTTTCTGAGAGATAAATTCTCAGACTTTTATATGTAAGAAACTATTCAGAAAGGAGCCTCACATGGCACATGAATGCTGTTCTGGGAAAAATGTTGTTATATTCACCTGCTCTGGCGCCGCCAATGTCGGACAAATTGCCAATCAGGCTGCTGTTGAATTGCAGCTCGAGGGAACTGGCAAAATGCTCTGCCTTGCCGGAATCGGCAGTCATAATTCCGGCATGATCGCTTCAGGTAAAGGTGCAGACCGGGTTGTCGGCATTGACGGATGTCCGGTTGCCTGCACCAAAAAAGCCTTGGAACATGCCGAAGTGCCCTTGACCGACTATGTGCTGGTTACCGATCTTGGCGTCAGAAAACAAATGCATAATGGAACGGTTGATCTAGAAGCTGTTGAGAAAGTGAAGGCAGCAGTAAAAAAGCAGCTCTCAGTCGAGCTGCCGTCAAAAAAAACAGACAGCGGTTCAGGGTGTACCTGCTCGTGCTGCTGACCGTTTCCGTCAATGGTTTAAAATCCATTTCTCAGAGGGAACATCTTATGACCGGATTCAAGCAATCTTTCATGGTACTGTCTTTTGTGTTGCTCACCTGCTTCTCAACTCAATCCGCACACCCGGAAGAGCCGGCTGCTCAACAGAAAGCCGACTCCCCTGCAGTAATCGCATATTATTTTCATGGTACATTTCGCTGCCCGACCTGCCTTACTATCGAGCAGCTTTCAAAAGATGCAATTGAAAAAAACTTTCAGAAGCAGCTCAAAAATGGCACCCTCATGTTTCTTCCGATCAACGTTGATGAACCTGAAAACCGTCATTTTATTGATGATTATCAACTGGTAACCCGCTCGCTGGTTATCACGAAAGTGCAGGGTAACAAACAGGTTGCCTGGAAAAACCTCAATAAGGTGTGGCAGTTGGTCCAGTCAAAAGAAAAGTTTGAATACTATGTTAAAAGTGAGATAGAAAAATTTTTACAGGGCTCGTGATGGACACGGAAACCCTCCCCTTGCTCAGCGCAATTTGGCTTGGGATATTGACCTCGGTAAGCCCCTGCCCTCTTGCTTCCAATATTGCTGCTGTTTCTTTCATCAGCAGGGACATTACCAGCACCGGACGAGTTCTTCGTGCAGGCACATCTTATGTTGTCGGAAGAATGTTTTGCTACACCCTTATCGCCTTTGCCATAAGCGCATCGCTTCTAAATGTGCCAAAATTCTCTTATGCCCTGCAGCTCTATATGCCCAAAGTGCTTGGTCCGGTGTTGCTGCTAACCGGAATTATCTTGATGGAATGGATTCCTCTTTCGTTTCCCGGTATGTCACTGCATCAAAAAACCGCCAGCCGTTTGAAGGACAGTGGCATGCTTGGATCTCTTTTACTCGGTTTTCTCTTTGCCCTTGCGTTTTGCCCTGTGTCAGCCGCTCTTTTTTTCGGTAGCCTTATCCCTCTTGCATTGATAGAAAAATCAGCAGTCCTTTTGCCGACCATCTATGGCATTGGGACTGGTCTGCCGGTGCTTGTTTTCGCAGTGGTCATCTGTTTCAGTGCCCGGAACATCGGCAGACTTTTTCATGCGGTATCGAAAACTGAATACTGGGTTCGGCGCATGACCGGTATTGTTTTTATCTTCATTGGGATTTATTATGTTGGAAAATATCTTTTCCTTTTCGAGTTGCCCTGACAATACAGCGGTTTGCTTTTGGACGGGCGGCTTCATCAGGAGACTTCCATGAAGCACAATGTTCTATTGCTTATTCTGGGTGCCGCATGTTGCCTGTACGCAGGCGGATGCGCGCGTGAAGCCGAATTGTATTACGATTCCAGCGAATATGCTGTTGAAATTACAGGCTATGAAATCAATTTTGCAGATGAAATTGATTTTGTTGAATGCTGTGTTGTTTTCGATGCAGACAAATTAAAAGACTATAGTGGCTGGAAAATCGTCGCTATAAAAATATTTAATCCTGACCCCAATACCCCGATCAGTTATACGCCCCTTGTGTATGAAGCTCGTCCGGGAATCACAAACCCTGATGCGCTGGTCAGCAAAAATACACGCTCGACCGAAATTACCAGCCTTAACTGGAAAACAATTTCGTTTGAAACTCCGGTTCTCATTGAAGAATCCACGGATTACTGGGCTGGATACAGCATAACGCCGGAGCCGGGACAGTTCCCGCTCGCCGTCGGCTCCGAACCCTCGTACGGTAACAGTTACATTTCATCTTCGTCGCTGGGTGCTTTTCTTGAAGTGACCCAAAATTGGGTTCTCAGAATTGTGGTCGAAAAATAAACTTAAAGTGTTTATGCAAGTACATCATGTCCTCCCACCATGACCATTTCATACCACTAGAATCCCATGAGCAAACGAAAAAACCAAAAAGCATCTGTTAACGCACAGGGGAATATCGTACTGCCCAAAAACATTTCATCTCGACTTGGTTTTGTCCCCGGCAGCTCGGTACCAGTAACGGAGCTCAGCAACGCCATTCTCCTTCGCCGCACAGCAGCATCCATTGCAAAAATTTATATTGAGCCTACTAGTCGCTGCAATCTTTCCTGCCGGATTTGTATCCGCAATACGTGGGATGAACAACAGGGAGATATGACACCGGTTACATTCCATAATATCATGCAAAGTCTGAAAAAAATAAGACCAAAGCCACTAGTCATTTTTGGTGGTCTTGGCGAACCACTGGCGCATCCTTCGATTCTGGACATGCTTGACAAGGTGAAACGATATGCCGCATCAGTGGAATTGATAACTAATGGTATGTTGCTTGATGAAAATGTAGCTCAACACTTGGTTGACATCGGTGTTGATGTTGTCTGGTTTTCCATTGATGGAGCACGACCCGAAAGCTATGCTGATATGCGGATTGGTGCTGCACTGCCGCAGGTGCTTGACCATGCTGCCCGACTAAGAGATTTGAGAGCAGGTGGCAAGCCTCATATCGGCATTGTATTTGTTGCCATGCGCAGAAACATAGCCGAGTTACCCGATGTTGTTCGCATCGCCCATCGTCTTGCTGCTGATCGCCTTCTGATAACAAATGTTATTCCATATACTGAAGACATGGTTGAGGAAATGCTGTGTGCTGATACCTTGAGTATGCCGCCCTATACTGTCCCCTCACCTCTTGCTCCTCAGATGCTGTTTCCGCGTATTGACCTTAATAATCTCACCATTCAACCATTGTATCAGGTGATACGTACCATTGCACCATTGAACTTAAGCGATTCTGATTTAGCGCCAAATCACTGTCCTTTTATCGAAAGCGGCTCGTGCTGCATTGCCTGGGATGGTTCTATTAGCCCGTGTCTCCCACTCTTACATACGCATGTGACCTTTTTAAACAACCGGCGACGTGTGTCATATCGGTGCACGCTGGGAAATATAAACAATATGGCATTAGACACGGTATGGCATACCTCTCAGTATCTTTCTTTTAGGAAACGAGTGAAAATGTTTCCCTTTTCGCAGTGCACTATGTGCGGCGGCTGTAACCTTTCGAAAACAAACGAGGAAGATTGCTTGGGGAACCACTTCCCGACCTGTGGCGGCTGCCTGTGGTCTCAGGGTGTTGTCAGGTGCCCTTAATAACCATTAGGACTCTGCCATCGCCTCACTTTTCTTAACACCAAAAATTTATTCAAATATGCTTTGAGCTGGTTCCAAAAATATTTAAAATTTTGCTTTTGTACCCCCTCCATACCTCTTCCTCTTTCCACTGGGCGCGATCTGTGACACGGGAGGCTTTTAATGCCCCTCCTTGGCAAGAGGCTGTGTCGCAATTATAGGAAAAGATGGGCAAGGGACAAAACAGTAAGCCTCCCCTGACAGGGGGAGGTTAGGTGGGGGGCAGAAAAACTCTCCCCTCACCCCTCTCTGTCCCCGCCAGAGCGGAATCTGCGACACGCGGGGCTAAAAAACCACCCTGACAGGGAGAATCTGCATAATTTCTTTGCGGAATATTATTTCGACACAGCCTCCAAGGAAGGGATTAGGGGAGGTCTGAAGCAGAGTAATTCAAAACTGAGCTATTTTTGTTTCCTTCAATGCAGGCAAGGGCGTTTTTGCTCATGCTTGACAGGCGTTCGTGCCTGCCTGCTCGGCATGCGATGCAATTTACCTTCTTGGTGAATAGAACGCACCGCATGTATCCGCTCAACAACATTGCCTGCATGCACTTTCAGGAATCCAAACCTGATATATTGCTCAAGACAGGGAAAATCATTTTGAAATAATACAGCATGAACATCCTTTTTAGATAAGCCCTAAAATGAGATTGCTTTATCATCCTGCAGAGTGCGGTAAGGCGATCGTGTATTGTGGACAACATTAATACCGCCCGAAACCTCATTTGACCAGCCTTTTGTGCTATGCTATGATACAGCATAATTACCCAGTGTAATGTGTTTAGGTATGAAGCCATCACCGCGTCCGCCTTTTTTGTTCTGCCCATGGTGCAAAGGTGACCTTACCCGTGACAATCCTTATCGTCAGGTTTGTTGCTCTTGCGGGTTTATCCTCTATCATTGCTCAAGTCCCTGCATGGGAGCTATTCCTGTTGATGAACATGGCAGGGTTCTTTTGGCGCAACGTGCAATAGAACCGTTTTTCGGTCAGTGGAACACTATTGGTGGATTTTTAAACTATCAGGAAGAACCACTTGAGGGACTGGTGCGGGAAGTGCGTGAAGAAACTGGTGTTAGTTGTACGGTTCTTGATTTTATCACCATCACAGCTGATACCTATGGTGAAAACGGACAGGCACTTTTGAACACTTATTTCTCCGTTCGGCTTCACCCCGGAGAGCTTCGGCCTCAGGATGATGTCAGTGCCCTTCAGTGGTTCTCTCTTGACGCACTGCCTGATGCCCTACCTTTTGCAAGCGATCGTAAGGCGCTTGCAGTATTGCGAAAAAAATTGCAATCACCAAAATTCAAAGAGCTACTCCAACATCTCAATGAATGACCACACCTTAAAAGCCCTTGAATTTGATAAAATCAGAGAATTTCTATCTTCGTTCGCCGTGTCTGAGGGTGGCAAACGGCGATGCCGCAAATTATCTCCTGTAACTGAGTATCATCAGGTCAAGCACCTTCTTGATGAAACAACCCAGATGCGAGCTGAAGTTGAACAGCATGGCAACCTTCCGCTTAATGGTATTCACGATATTGGCGCAGCAGTGGAACGTGCACAAATTCAAAACTTCTTTCTTGATGCAAAAGTTCTTTTTGACATCGGTGAAACGCTGGAAACCGCCGAAATGCTCAGAAAATATTTTTCTGGATGTGCAGATACCAGCCCGCTTCTTTTTGAATATACTTCCTCTCTTGCACCCCTCACGCACCTTACTGAAAAGATCAGAAAATGCATTTCCCCGCAAGGTGAGATACTCGATACGGCAAGCAGTGAGTTGTCTGATATCAGACGCCGCATCAGACAGTTACGACGTTCCATTATCAAAACGCTTGAAAACCTTCTTGGCGACGAGCAGAAAGCCTATGCCATTCAGGATGACTTCATCACCCTGCGCAACAACCGCTATGTGATACCGGTGCGCAGTGACAGTAAAACAGCGGTTCCGGGTGTTGTCCACGACCAATCACAGAGCAAGGCAACGTTTTTTATTGAGCCCTTACCTGTGGTGGAAATGAACAATGAGCTGCAAATCCTTCATCGGGATGAATATTATGAGGAAATCCGTATTCTCACCGACTTGACATCGTTGATCGCTGCTGATGCTGACGCAATTTTGCACACGCTCGCCGTTGTTGAAACCATTGATCTTATTCATGCAAAGGCTCTTTTCAGCAAAGCCCTTTCTGCAGTTCCCGCATCCCTCAACAGAAGCAGCGTTATCGCGCTGTTGCACTGCCGTCATCCGATCCTGCTTGCACGCTGCAGTGCACAGCAGGCAGTCACGGAGGAACACACTCCGTCTATAGCCTCAGTCTTCTGGACATTTGACCGCCCTGAGGTTGTACCAATAGACATTATAAAAAGGGCTGGTATTTCTACATTGATCATTACCGGTGCAAATGCGGGTGGTAAAACCGTTGCTATGAAAACCCTTGGGCTTTTTGTGCTCATGACACAGGCGGGGCTCCACATTCCAGCTGCTGCCGGTTCTGAGCTCCCTGTTTTTGAAAAGGTATTTGCCGACATCGGCGATGAGCAAAACATCGAAGCCAATTTAAGCACCTTCTCGTCCCATATATGTCAGATAAAAGATATTACAGCCGCAGCTACCGAAAACGCACTTGTGCTTCTTGACGAGCTGGGATCTGGAACCGACCCCGGCGAAGGTGGCGCACTTGCACTTGCAATCCTTGATTTTTTACGACAAAAACGCTGTTGCACGGTTGTAACGACACACCTCAACCTTTTAAAAAATTATGCCTACACCACCGACGATGTAGAAAATGTATCGGTAGCGTTTGACCCTCAAACATTCCGACCACTGTATAGTCTTGTATATGGCGTCCCCGGTTTCAGCAATGCTCTTGCCATAGCTCAGCTCCACGGCATTTCTGACGACATCCTCACCAAGGCGGGGGAATATCTTAACGGTTCTGACCGACATATCGCTGAGCTGATTCATGGACTTGAAAAAACCCATCAAGACATCATTGCACAAAAAAAGATTCTGGGGACTATTATTGATCATGCAAAAAAGTACCTTTCTACTGCCGAGCGTTTCTGTGAAGCACTCAAACAAAAAAAAGAAAAGATACTTAAAGAGTTTGAAGTCTCTGCGCGGAAACTGCTTCGTGAAAGCGAGCAAGAATTGAAAAAACTGATTCGTGAGCAGCGACGAAGAAGGCTCATTCGCCCAGACAATGATTTTACCGATTCAGAAGCAACTTTGAATTCCTTTTCTGATGTTAAAAAAAAGCTCGCTGCCTCCTTCCCTATTGCCCAGCATCAGCCCGTGCAGCCTGTTGAAACACTCTCGACAGGGCAGAACGTCATGGTCGTCCACCTCAACAAGCAGGGGACAGTTATTTCTGCTGATAATGCCAGCCGCTGTGCAGTGATTGCCGTTGGATCAGTACGGGTGAAGGCAGGTTACCATGAGCTCAGCATGCCGCACGCCGCTGCGTCTTTGTCAACGACGCATGCTTTAAAACAGACTGTTTCTTTTCACGCTGCAGCGCAAACAATATGCCTGCCGCCGCGGGTTAACGTCATTGGTCTGCACGTTGACGAGGCTTTATCGCTCATTGAAAAAGCCATTGATCATGCGCTCATGCAGGGTGTTGAACTTCTTGAAATTATCCATGGGATAGGGACAGGACGTCTTAAACAGGCTATTCATGAGTATTTAAAAAATCATGATGTTATCGCACGGTTTGAATCTGCACCTGCTCATGAGGGTGGCTCAGGAGTAACCCGAGCATATATAAAATGAAGGAGTGTGCCCATGAAAGACTTGACCAACGAAGAAATTACCTCTGTGCTCACCACCGTCAAGGACGGCGTTGTTGCATTTGCCAATGGCGTACATCCGTATTGCATTCCGTTTGGGTTTGTCTATATCAATGGTGCGGTGTATATCTCTCTTTTCCCGCGTGGCAGGAAATGGGACTATTTTCAGAAAAACCATCTTGTATGTTTTAATGCTTTCTGCTGGAACAAAGAGCATACTGAGTGGTATTCAGTCGTCATTGACGGCGAACTGGAACAGGTTACCGATGAAGCCTCCATCGAGGCGGTTGTGCGCGCCAATATCGAGAAATCTGGACTTGATCCAGCCGAATACCTTGCAAAAAGAATGGAGTACTACCGTTCTTCTCGCGATAACCCCAAGGCGCTGAAAATCTTCAAGATAAAACCCATCTCGATCAGCGGCAGGAAAATGCATACGCTGATTGGGTCATAGACAGCTCCAATATATCTATTGACATTTTGCATCCAAAAAGATATTGCTATAAAAAATACTAACGTATTGTTTACTGGAGCACGCCATATAACTTTTCATTTGATAGCTTCCTCCTTCCTCTGCAGCAAGAGTTATCCAATGACCGTCTATATGGTAACCGTCCAATAACCCGTTTTACAAAGGAGTGCGCTTATGCAACAAAAAATCAACAGCAGGTGGTCATCCCTTTTCTCTATCGCTGTGGCAGTCTGTTTTCTTCTTGCCCTATCAGGGGGCCCTGCACTGGCAGCTGATCCCTCTGCTTCTGGCGCTCAGCCAAAAACAGCAGAGAAAAAAGCCGAAAAAAAACCGTTAAAAAGCTCGGATGTACTTGTGACCGTAAACGGCAAAAAACTAACAAGCGGTGAAGTTGATAATGAATTAAACGCTCAAATTGATGCTTTTAAGCAGCAGATTCCTCCCGAGCAAATGGAAAAGCTTAATGCACAGCTTGCCCAAATGAAAGACAAAATGCGCGAACAGAAAGTGAATGAATTTATCGAAAAGACGGTCTTATTACAGGAAGCTGACAAAAAGAAAATATACGTTACTGACAATGAAACTGACACTATTATCAAAAGTTATGAATCACAGGTGCCTGAGGGAACAACGCTTGAGACCGTGCTGGCAATGCAGGGCATGACCATGCAGAAGTTGCGTGACGAGATCAAATTCAGACTCCGTGCGCAAAAACTAATTGAATCACAGGTCAAGGCACCAGCAACTCCTACCGAGCAGGAACTCCAGGACTATTATTCCAAAAACAAAGAGCGTTTTAATGAACCAGAATCAGTCCATGCACGGCATATTCTTGTTAAAACTGACCCAGCAGATAATGAATCAGTGAAAAAAGAAAAAAAGGCAAAAATCGAATCAATCCGAAAACAGCTTCTATCCGGTGCTGACTTTGCAAAAATCGCTGAAGAAAAATCAGACTGCCCCAGCAAGGCACGGGGCGGTGATCTTGGCACCTTTGCCCGCGGTCGCATGGTTAAAGAATTTGAAGATGCGGCATTTAGCCAAAAGGTCAATGAGATAGGCCCGGTTGTGGAAACACAATTTGGTCATCATATTATACAGGTTTTGGAGCATAAAACTGCGTCATCAAAATCATTTGATGAGGTCAAAGACCAGATCAGCAGCACCATGCAACAGCAGGCACGGAATAAAGCAATTAAAGAGTATATTGAAGGTTTGAAAAAGCAGGCAGCCATTGTGTATAACAAGCAATAATTTTTCTGAATACTATACTAAAAACGCTTCTCATTTCTTTGTGGGAAGCGTTTTTTTT
>Ga0068707_1000038_pt1 | contig 58159 bp, 43 predicted proteins | sample YNPNPMetaG_FD_66600 | JGI IMG/M metagenome (GOLD analysis project Ga0068707, IMG submission 66600) | Anoxygenic and chlorotrophic microbial mat microbial communities from Yellowstone National Park, USA - YNP NP MetaG | ecosystem: Environmental > Aquatic > Thermal springs > Hot (42-90C) >... | reverse complement strand
CAACCAACAGAAGCGAATGCTTTTTGTGAACTGCTCTTCTTAATAAACTCACCTCCTTTCTGTAACACTTGCAATTACCCGGTTGAATCCAGCGTTGAAAAAAGTGGCGTATCTCAATCTGATCTGTACGCTCCACCTCCTTTCCCATTCACAAATCCCTCTCATGACTGATACCAAAAGCCCATTGAAAAGAACGATTTGTTCTCAACCAGCATGCTTCAAACAGATTGCGCGACCAAACTTTTACAATGTCCTCACCCCTGGTAAAAAGTTTTACCTTTGTAATCTTATCATGCTTATTAACAATTGTCAATGACATATTACAATCCAATCACAAAATCATCAAATCCGGAACAACTATGGTTTCTTCTGGCATTTCAATAGGGAAGCCAGGCCAGGTCGAAACATAAGAAGCAATTTCCACACCCTGCGGTGTCAACAAAACAAGCTCCTCAACTTTTGCACCGGTGACCGTGACAAACCAATCAAAAGCCTGATTTTCCTCGACACAGGTATCTGTTTGATTGCGTAGAGCATCTACAACAACATACCCCGTTGGCCCACCCTGAAAATGGTTTTGCCACTCATCTCGAAAACCTAACTCTGCATACCATTCCTTTTGCCATTCCAGAATTCGAGCAAAGGGGACACCCGCTCTCAAGCTGGCAAATATACGCGCTTCAATGGTCGCCGCTGCCTGATAAGCACGTGATATTTCTTCAGGTGGCTGTCCAAAATGAACACTTCTGCTAACATTCGCATGCAGTCCCCAGCGGCGCGCCGCCGGATGTAGTAAAACATATCGTTCAATCTTTTTGGACGTGGGAAGGGGATGACGATAACGAAAAATGCGTTCATCGCTACCAACAATCAGTACATCCAGCTCTATTTGCCTTCTAAGGTATTCACAACCCAACCATTGAGCAATTTCTTGTTCACTCTGCCCGGGATGTACTTCACCCGCAACCAATGTTAAGACCTCATCAACCTGCTTGCCTAACCAGCGACATCGCTCTATCTCGAGCTCGGTCATGGGATAATGAAGCATGGATAGTTCGCGGTTTAATTCAACAGTCTCAGGCAGAACAGTATCTGATGCCACTCTTCTCCCAGCCAGTTTCCGTGCCGCCAGAGCAGGGTCACCTTCGAACCAGCGCAGGCTGACCAGCTCATACCCTTGATCAGGAACCTGTTCCTCCAGTATCCGAGCCGCGTCCATGGTGTGCGCCACCAGATAATGTTTCTCAGGCGTGACCACGACATGACCAAAGCCCAGTTCGCTATTTTTAAGCACATGGTTATCTCCACCAGAAGTTATCCAGGCAAATTGATCCCGCCGAGAAAGAACAACACCATCAAACCCCCGCTTCTCTAGCCACAAGCGCAATCGTTCCTGTTTCATTGCGGCATCCGCAGGGACTCGAGGGTCATTCATGGTCAGAGCGACTTCCACAACATCACCTCACAAACGATGGTTTAATTCCACCAACGTTGGGTAAATCTCCCGATAAAGCTCAAATCTTTGTCCATATCGCGGCACGGCTTGAGGATTGGGCTCATAACGTTCAATAATTTTCAAAGTGTCTTCAGCCGCTTGAGCAGCATCAGCAAAAATTCCAGCTCCAGCACCTGCCAGCAAAGCCGCACCCCAGGAGGCTGCCTCTGTCACCTCAGGCACTGCAACACGTATGCCGGTAACATCCGCCTTGAGCTGTAACCAAGACTTTGAACGCGCTCCTCCCCCAATAGCTCGTAATTCGTCAATACAAACCCCGCCTTTACGCAAAAGCTCAAGGTTTATGTTCAATTCGTACGTTAAACCTTCCAGAATCGCCTTTGCAAAATCCTTCTTTGTGGCGGCAAAGGTCAGTCCAAGAATGGCACCTTTGGAGGCAGTATCAAACCACGGTGTTCCACTTCCGGAAAAATGGGGGAGAAGAAACAAAGGCGAAGGTTCGTCTGAAAGATCGCCAAAGATCAGATCATAGGCATCCCGCCCTGTTTCCGTTGCCTGTTGTACCTCTTCACTACAGAAAATATCCCGAAACCAGCGCAGGATCAGACCACCGCTGTGATTGAGCGTCATAGCAAGATACAACCCGGGGACGACATGGGCATAACATGAGATATTTCCCTGTTCAAGAGTCTGATTCAAGGCTGGCTTGTCAAGCACAACTTCAACGACCTCAGCAGTTCCTGTAGAGACCATCGAAAGTCCCGGCTTTGTCAAACCAACCCCAAGCGCGCCACAGGCTTGATCGTGCCCGCCAGTGACCACCAGTGGACAATTATCCAGTCCCCAGGCTTGAGCTAGCTCCGCCCTTAACTCCCCGATCACGGTACCGGAAGGATATACAGCGGATAACCGCTCCGCCTCAATTCCCGTCTCTTCCAAAATCTCATCAGACCATTTGCCCTCAGATAAATCATAGAGCTGCGTCCGCGAAGCCAGACATTGGCTGATGGCAGAAATACCGGTCATTTTTTGGATTAAGAAATCTTCATACAACAGAAAGCGTCTTGCAGTTTTCCAGCAATCCGATTCGTAATACTTCAGCCACAAAAGTTTAGGTAAGGTATTAATGGTGTGAAGCGGCATTCCAGTACGCTGGAAAAGATGCTTTCGCCCAAATTTCTCATCCAGCCAATGATTTTGTTCATCAGTGCGGGTATCCATCCCTAGAATGGCAGGGCGTAAAGGATTGCCATTCTGGTCTACCGGCATTACCGCTTCACCTTGAACAGACAAACCGATTGCAGCGATCTTTTTTCCGCCATCCAGGCGAGCAATTGCCTCACACAATGCTGCCTGCAGTAAATGCCACACATTTTCAGCATCCTGCTCCGCCCAGCCGGGATGAGGTATATCCACGCTGTACTCGCGGCTGGCTTTGACGATTAAAGCGCCGTCTGCTTTAAAAATCGTGGCTTTACAACCCGTTGTGCCAACATCCAGCCCAAGAAGATACATGCTGCTACCCCTGATGATGGTAGACTTCCCAGCCAAAATATGTTTCAAACGCCTCGGTAATGACTGAAGCAACATGCGAGGCATTCATGGCTACATGATGTTCGAAGCCGTTCTTGCAAATATAATGGAGCAATCCCTGCAGATTTGGCACCTCGACAACTGCCCGGCTACCAAAGGTATCCAAAGGATCCTCTGTAAGCTGACCTTCACCAACATAGGCGCGGATCATCCCATTAACATCATCTGTGGTAATGCGGGCAAAGGTCACCGGACCAGCCGGAACCCGACCAGCAACCGCGCCATATGTGTTTTCCTCCCCAAGCATGGTACCAAGTATCTCAGCCGTCTTGATCTCAATATCCGGCAAAAAGCTTTTTGCCCAGTTTCCGCAGTGGAAGAACACGCACTTGTCAGGGTTATCTGCATAGTTATTATTCCAATCCACCAGCGCACTGGGAGTGCCGGATGCTAGTTGCAGCGCATACATGGAAGCTACACCAGTAATGTCGGCTTCACACGCACTGGGCATTAGCTTATCGCTCATCATGCTCATCAGCGTACAGACGTTGACCCCATAATTGCGCTGCACCGAATTCCAGCATTGAATTGCGGTGGCATTTAAATCGTTTTCTGCCATCCAGTCTGAAATTACAATGCCCAACTTTGCCATGCGTACCAACGAGACACCAGGAACACCTTCCCATTTGGCATAGGATTTAATTTCATCCAGTTTTGCCACCACGCGTGGATCCTGATCCGCCAGCTTATTTGCCGTAGCAAACACTTCAGAGAGGTCAATCGTGGATACACTGATCCCATAAGCCTGAAGCAACTTTTCGCTAAACCGCACTGTATTGAATGCGTTTGGGCGTGCACCTACCATGCCCAATCGGGCATTACGCAACCCCTTAACCACCTTGCAAACACCAATAAACTTACGCAGGTCTTTTCTGAAACTTTCGCTAAGGACTGGCACAGTATGCAACTCCGTCAGGGTAAAAGGAAAACCATATTGACGCAGATTGTTGCATACTGAAAACTTGCCACAAAAAGCGTCACGGCGGCGTTCCAACGTGAACTGATCCAAGTCGTCTGGATAAGCCTGTACCAAGACAGGCACATCCAAGCCAGAGAGCTTTATCGTATCCGCCACACCTTTCTCATCACCAAAATTTGGCAGACAAACCAGCACACCATCAATTTTGTCTCGGTGAAGGCGAAACAGTTCCGCACAGCGCTTGGCATGGGTGTATGTCTCCACCGAGCCAAGTTTGGTGTCTATCTCCTCCAGGATAACCGGTTCGATGTCCATTTCCTTGAACAATGTCATAACATCTTTGCGGGCTTCTGTGACCAGCCGATCGGGAAAGAAGTCCCGGTTTCCGATAATGACTGCAAGGGTAGCAATACTCATTTTGTCCTCCTCAAACTATTGAATGGTATCTGTTGCCAACGCATCAACCGCTTTTAGCAATTCCTGTTCGCTAATTCTTCCTTCAAACCAGCTTTCCTGTAAATTACGCAGGTTGTAAATCATCGTGGGTTTTATCTCGACATCCTGGCACGTGATCGGTTTATCCTTCGGGATCGAACGGATAACTCGTGCCCCTTTAGCCAGCCCAATCGGCAAAAGACATTCTTCCTTTGCTTTCTCATAGGTATCAATCAGACTATAAAATGTTGTGCCACCAATGCCATCCAAAACATCGCCGGGGTTCAAATCGCGTTTGGCAACAGCAAATACTTCAGAAACCAGCCGATCCAACGGTTCCATGTTTGAGCGTTTACGAATTGCAAGCAAGGCACAGGTGAGCGGTACTTCAATACTGCAGAGGTGATAAGGACGAAACAGTGTGTAGTAGGGTCCATTGCCCATATCGCGCAACACCAATGCCTCACGTAAGCGGGGATGATCGGTGCGAACAATGACGAACACACCAGGAGCAATATGTCCAACCCCATAATCTACCACCCCCATCTTGTTCAACACCCCACCGTCTTCAACCAGCGTAAATACCTGACTGAGTGTGTCACGCGTAGCTTGTGGTCCATGCATGCCTCGCACATCTGGCACAAGACCGGTTGCATTGGAAACGGCAGCCATCTCGATCATTGTTTTGCTGCCATCAATGAACTCCACCAGCATATTCGGGTTTAACCCGCGCCGGGCAGCTTCCTGAATAATAGCCGGATCAACCGGGGAAGAATACCGATCCAGCGGATTGTTCTTTCCTTTACCCGCAGCAACAATTGTGAACCCCAGCGCATGAGCAAAGTCATACAATTCCTTACAGGCTGCCGGCTCATCACCAGCGGCTAAAGCATACAATACACCCTTTTTTCGGGCATACCAGTTGAGAATTGGTCCTACAGTAATATCAGTCTCAACATTCATCATCGCAAGGTCGTGTCCATGCCGGGCTGCCCGCAAAGCCGCACGCGCCCCGACCTCCGGCACACCAGTTGCTTCCAGCATCACATCAATATTGCTCATATCGGCAACAACGCGGTAGTCCTGCGTAACCACTCGTTTTCCGGCATGAACGGCGGCATCAGCAGCTTCCGGCGTCCCGGCTTCAACCACCTCACCATGAGCACGACCAATCCGATAAGACTCGCGGGCGCGGTTGAGGTCAATATCAGCCACAATCACAACCTCGATGCCTTTCATCATGGTTACTTGTGCAACGACATCTGTTCCCATCTGACCTGCCCCCACCAACCCAATACGGACAGGTTTGTTCTGCAAAGCACGCTGCTCCAAATCTTTGTAAAGTCCAATCATAAATTTTCCTCTCGCGGAAGTTGATTTTCGATCATGACCTTTAGCGCCTCTCCTTGAGAAGCCATAGAAAAAGCCTCATTGATTTGTTCAAGCGGAAATGTATGAGTGATCAACTGTTCCACAGGTACCAGCCCGCGACGAATGACCTCCAAAGCCTGTTGATGATAAGAAGGGTGATACGAGAAAGCGCCTACGACGTTGATTTCGCCGTAATGGATGAGATTCGCATTCAAGGTGGTCATTGGGTTGGCTTTTGGTAAACCGCCAAAGAGAATAACCCGCCCACCCTTCCGCACTGCTTCAACCGCTTGTTTTTGCGTCTCAGCAATCGGGTTGGCACAAATCACAATATCTGCGCCCAGGTTTCCAGTGAAGCGGCGCACCTGACTGACAACATCTTCCTGAAGCGGATTTAAAACCTGATCGGGCCCAAACATTTTTGCCCATTCACGTCGGGTCTCATGAGGCTCAGAAAGAATGACCCGCGCGCCCCGTGCTTTTGCAACAACGATATGTAAACAACCTATCGGCCCGGCACCCATGATCAACACGGTATCCTCAAGATCAGTGTTAGCTTTTGCATGCGCTGCCAACACCGAGCTGAGCGGTTCTGCAAATGCAGCTTCCCGAAAACTTAGTTCAGCAGGAATACGATGAACAATCCCAAGATTGAGAATTTCAGCAGTCAAAACCATCTGCTCGGCAAAACCACCCGGATACCCCGGCGATATGCCAATCAAGTGCATGTCATTACAAAGGTTATAAAGCCCCCGCTCACAAAAATAACACCTTCCACAATGAACGTCTGGAGCGACTGCCAGTCTGTCGCCGGGTTTATAGTCCTTGACCCGACTACCAACCGTAAGGACAATTCCGGCAATCTCATGCCCGGCGATCACATCGCCAGAGCCCGGCAAAGGTCCTTCGCGCCAACGGCGCAGGTCTGACCCACAAACGCCACAGGCGCGAACCTCAAGCACCAATCCGTCCTCTGGCGCAAACAATTGCGGGATTTCCCGTATCTCAAATCGCCCTGCGCCAACCAAAAATGCTGCTTTCATAATCTGCTACCTTTAGAATAAAAAAAATTAAGCCTCACCTGCCAGCTTCTTTCCAACTGCCCCTCCGGGATGCGTTTGACCAAACTGTTCACGGGTGTAGCCGCGTAATTTCAGTAAGACCACACATAAAGCATCTCCCCAAGCGGAATTGATGAGTGAACTTCCCGTTGCAATCATTCCATAAGGGTCAATATCCGCAGGAGGTTGTACCTGAACAACAACATCACTCATCTGCGCCAGTGTTGAATCTGATTTCTCTGTGAGAGCAATCAGGGTAGCCCCGCGTTCTTTGGAAATCCGCGCCAGATGATTCACTTCCACAGTCTCCCCCCCTTTTGAAATGGCGATTAAAACATCCTGCGCAGTCACGGCGCCTGCGCCGCCATGTTGAGCATCCCCTGGATGGATAAACAGCGCTGGTGTACCGCAACAGGAAAGCAAATGTGCCAAGCGATAAGCTACTGCGTGGGAAGTGCCTGCACCAGCTACCAGCACATGCCCAGAACAGGCAAGTATTTTCTCTACTGCCCGCACAAATGAATCACCGAACTGATCAGCCAGTGAGATAACCGCCTCACCCTCTTGCTGTATCACTGTGCGCGCCTGAAGCAAAATCTCTTCACGGGACAACATTTGTCTCTCCTATGACGGCTGAAGTAGCCTGCGGTTCTTTTTCCAATAATCGGACGGCAGTCACATGGTCGGTAATCAGGACGTTGATTAGTCTACCGCGTAACGCACCGCGCAATACAGCCACTTTCTGAGGACCACCGGCAACACCTACGACACGCCGAACGTGTCGTAACTGCTCAAGTGAAATGCCAATAACACGCTGATCAACTTCCGATGCAATGGGCTGCCCATCTTCATCGAAAAATCGCAAGGCAATATCCCCAACCGCGCCTTTACTGATAAGATCATTAACTTCTTGCCAAGTTAGAATAGTACCATCCCGGATCAGCACCGAATCAGGAGTTGGTGCACCGATACCCACATAAGCGACGGTGATTTGTGAAAATAACTCAAACGCACGGTGCACATGGCTGTCGGAAAGGATTGCACTTTTTACCTGCTCATGATCCACAATTCCGGGTGCGGGAAGCAGAGTTAATTTGCACTGGAGAAGTTGCGCAAGACGACGACAGAGATCTGTCGCATGGACTTCAGCTTCGGGTTTTCCCAACCCTCCAATGATTTGCACTACATGCGCATCTGGAACCCGACGCGGCTGCAAAGCAGCCACCATATGATTCAAAGTTGTTCCCCACGAAATACCGATAACATCGTGATCCTCAAGTGTACGCAGTAAATAATGTGCAGCAGCAACGCCTAGCTCTCGCGCAACTACCTGTTGCGACTCAGGCTCGCGCGTCTCGATGACTATCGCCTCTTGGAGGTGATAGCGAGTTTCCAACTCACTTTCCAAATCTGGATACAACCCAGGTGGAGAAAGCACAGTAATCTTGATAATTCCCACATCCCTCGCCTGCTGGAGCAAACGAGAAACTTTTGAACGGGAAAGATGGAGCCGAGCCACAATTTCGTCTTGTGTCAGGTTCTCTTCATAGTAAAGCTTACTGACTTTCGTCAGCAAGCGCATTTCCTCTGCAGGTGTCAATCGAGACATGGTTTATTTTAATTTTGGGAATAAAATGAAAATTCTTTCAGTAATAAAAATATTTTCACTTTCTAGAATAATAATAGCATATGCCAGCACGAAAGTCAAGAGGTTTTTTGGGAGTGGCTAAACACTGGGTTAGACAAACTGAAAGACATGCGCTGGGTAATTCGGGAAACGCTGCTTGTGCAACTGGCGCCGATTGAAGCCGTACATGAAAAGCTTGAGAGCAGCTTTCAAGGCTTCCGGGCAGCGAGAAAAGCAACGAGAGCAACGCGCCAGTCGCGCCAAATAATGGCGCAACTCGGCGTTATCCCCTTCGACCAAATAGGTGTCCGTTTTGCCTTGGGAAACTTCATAGATGCCCCCGTGATACCACAAGCCACCGTGGGCATCCAAGGCGCCGCTTCAGCAGCGCTTGGCTTTGGGTGCTTCATCCACCATCTCTTGGATCACTTCTTGGGTTCGCTGCCAGACCACTTTGAAGCCCAGATAGCAGCGGGTCAAGCGGTCTACGATGGTGATAACGTAGATTGGGTTTTTTTCTCCCCAATGAAGGTGAACAGCTCGTCCATCTCCGCTTCTTTGACTTGGCTGGGGACGGGCGGGTCGGGCAGTTGGTCTGCGTGTGCTTGTATCCACAGGGAGACCGTGCGATGATGTACCCCAAGATGGCGGGCGATACGCCGCAAGTTCATCCCACCCATGTACAGCTGGATGGCTTTCTGGCGCACCTCTTCGGGATAAGCCCAGGGTTTGGGGTCTGTCATGTACTTGATTGAACAGAACATGCAGCGATAGCGTTGGCTGCCATTCCCCGTCTTTCCATCGCGGTTTTGATATTCTGTGCGAAGACATTTTGGCCATTCGTTCATACCTCAATATAGCCCAATTTTTAGCCACTCCCTTGACCTTGCCGCTCATCCCTTGTACCATTTGGCGGGACAATTTCGAGCGAACGGGTCGTACCACGCGCTTCCAGCTGACCGCTTCGTTCGCTGCGCTCGCTTCGCGGCGGCTGAGTCTCGTGCCGTTATACGGAATTGCTTGCGGGTCCACCAATGTAGAATTCTGGCGAGCCAGAGTCCATGAGCACAAGAAAAAGGGGGTTGTGGACTATAATCCTGGTGGTTGAGTTGCTTATGGTCTAAATCGCCGGTAGGCCAATTTAGACCAAGCAGTGCGGGCCAAGGCTCCTCGGCAGTAAACCAGAATTGCTGCGTCAGCTTGCTGCTCGCGATGATCCAAGCCTGGTTGAGGTACTGGACCACAGTGTTGACTATATAGCGGCTGGCGAGTTCCTAATGGGCAGTGACACTGGCCGTGATGACGAGCGTCCGCAGCGGTTGGTTTATTTGGATGCATTCGAGATCGATCGCTATGAAGTCACGAATGTGCAGTATTGGCGTTTTCTGTAGGCCACGGAGCGGAGGGCACCATTTTACTGGGCAGGAGACAAATATCCTCCTGAGCAGGCTGACTATCCTGTGGTCGGAGTGAGTTGGGACAATGCCGATGCCTACTGCCATTGGACAGGGAAGCGGCTGCCAACCGAGGCGGAATGGGAGAAAGCATGCCATGGCACCGATGGATGTATCTACCCTTGGGACAACGCGTGGGATCTGCAACGAGCCAACGTTGATGTCTCTGCCCCCACCTTGTCACTGGCGACTCGGGTTGGGTCTGAAATAGCTTGGGATGTTGCCTGGCAGTTCTTGCAGACAACTCCCACAGGACTTGGGAAGCCATAGCTGCGGACAGTTGGATCATACCCTGATGGCGAAAGCTCCTATGGTGTCATGGACTTGGTCGGCAACGCCTCGGAATGGGTATCCGATTGGTATAATTGGAGTGACTATTCGAACATGCCAACGCGCAATCCGCGCGGCTTAGGACCATCCTGGAATCACAGTCTGCGTGGTAGCCCGTGGCACGATCCGGTTGGAACAGCAACTTGGATACAAAGCATGAGCCGGTGTCTGGCGCGTAACTCTTCCCATGGGAGCCAGGACCCTCGTCTTGGATTTCGTTGTGCGCGGTCCGTTTCGAGAGGGGCATCGTGACACAATCGACCCTCGATACCTGTTAGTGCTTGGGTTTTCGACACTGCTCTTAGCCCGAGGGATAAGGTCGGGACAAGGGAGTAATCGTAGCCCGGATCGCAATTCCGTATAATAACAGGCCGCATGCAGGCATTGCAAACCAATCTTGCATCAATGCAGGCTTTTGCTTTCACGGCATAAATTACCGATAGTTTTTTGCGATTGGGCCCCTGATTGCACAAAACTTACGCTAAATTTTCACGATACCCGTTCGAATAGCATAAATCGTTGCCTGAGTTCGATCATACAAGTGCAACTTCGAGAGAATATTATTGATGTGGTTCTTGACCGTCTTCTCGCTGATGAGTAGGCGTGCAGCGATTTCTTTATTACTCATCCCCTCCGCGATCAACTTTAGCACTTCCGTTTCCCTTGGTGTGAGTTGAGCTACTACACTGGATGGTGTCTTTTCTATTCCTGCAAACCGGTGCATGACCTTGAGTGCAATGGTCGGTCCCAGCAGCGATTCGCCGTTGGACACAGCCCGGATGGCACGTAGCATCGTCTCTGGATCAGCGTCTTTAAGAATATAACCTCGCCCACCTGCCTGAATACCCCGAAATACATACTCATCGTTCTCATACATGGTAACAAAAACAATACCCACATGCGGCATTTCGCTATGCATGATGCGAGTCGCTTCAATTCCATCCATATCAGGCATTTGAATGTCCATCAACACCACATCGGGCATTTGTTCTCGGGTAATTTGCAGCGCTTCGCGTCCGGTTGAAGCTTCACCCACAACCTGCATATCTTCTTCCGCTTCGAGCATTTTACGGACTCCTCGGCGAAAGAGTGTATGATCATCAACGATCAAGACACTGATTTTCTCCATTTGGAATGCCCTCCTGACCTGTTTCTTCCAGCGGAATCTGGACGCTGACCTGCGTTCCATAGCCTAGCACACTCTGCAACCTCAGGCACCCCCCAAGATTCTCGACCCGTCTTTGCATGCTCCACAACCCAATATGATTTCCAGAAATCGGCGCCTGCAGATTGAAACCTTGCCCGTTGTCTTGAACAATCAGCGAGATTCCAGCACGTGTTCGCTCCAGCGAAATGATAACCTCGTTTGCATGAGCATGCTTGGCAATGTTTGCCAGCGCTTCCTGAATAACGCGGAATAAGGTGATTTCTGTTGCAGGTGAAGGACAGACTAAATCTTCTGGACAGATCAGCTGGACAGCAATTCCTTGATCTCTCTGAAAATGGGCGGTATATTCCTGAAGTGCTGGTACCAGTCCAATCTCATCCAGAGCAGTTGGGCGTAGATCGTAAATCAACCGACGAATATCCTGAATGTTAGCCTGCACCTGTTGGGCCAGCTCTTCTACTTCACCCACTGCCGGGTGTCTCTCGCGCTCCAACTGTTTACGCATTGTTTGCAGGCGGATATTCAAGCTAGCCAGCGATGGAGCCACCCCGTCGTGTAACTCACGGACAATCCTGCACCGTTCTTCTTCTTGAATTTCGACATTCTGGAGAAATTGCTTGTGTAGGAGGTCAATATGTTCCTCGTACAGGCGGGCATTCTCAAGAGCAAGGGCGGTGCTGTGTGCCAGCATAGACAGTAGGTCTTTATCTTCCTGGCTAAATGGCTCGCCCGACTGCCGGCTTGCAAGTGTCAGAATTCCAACGAGTTTCTCGCCAAAAAAGAGCGGCACGGCAAGCTCTGCCCCAATCCGGCGCAGCTCGTCGGAAGCCGAGCCTTCTTCATCAGGATAAGGGGAAAACAAACTGCGCGCTTTGGATAAGTGGTAGACCAATTCCCCTGACGACAGAAGCATGACCGAAGGCCCTCGGTTTTCATCTGCTGGCTCGAAGTCACCGTTTTTTGGCAACCAAAGAATGGTATCCCTTGCACCCAGTGTTTCGGTGATCGTCTTTTTCACAAGGCGAATCACCTCGGAATGCCGGCGTAACATGGTAAGTCCCTGGCTGAAACGAGTGAGCGTCTGATAGACTTCGTACTCGCGGCGGAAGAAGGCCTTGTCCACAAGTGCCTGAATCCGCTGACGAATGGGGTGGAAGAAAAAGGCCAACGACAGGGCTGGTATCACCATAGCCAGCAGAGATTGCCGGCCGACGAATAGATGGAACAGGAATCCAACTAAGAGCGCCATCAAAACAAAGGCCGCAGTGAGTACAGTGGTCAGCAGTGAATAGACTAAACCTTTGCGCATGACCACACGAATGTTGAGCAACTGGTAGCGCAGGATAGCATATCCAATCGATAGTGGATATACAGCCGGAATCAACCCCGCAAGCTGCGTAGAGACAACTGGGCGAAGGTGAATTGCAGCGGGAGCCCACAGGAACAGATGCCAGGCTGTTAAACCTGTCATCAGACCCGCCAACATCACTGTTGCCTGAGACCGCAGCAGGCGATTACCCTTTCTTGCAATGATCACGATTAGTGGGGTGCCTTTTATTACAAACGAGCACAGTCCAAAAACCACATAGTAGGGCCAGCTCATCAGGAAAGTTAAAGCCTTCCACAGGAAAGGATGATCAAACAGGTTTGCCAGTACCTGAAGTGTCAACATCCACAGGATTATTCCCACCCCTAGAAACACGAATATCTTGATCACCGACCAGCGTTTTAAAAAACTGACACGCGCGCGGTCAGCAGGGAAGCTCCAAAAGAAAATCCAGCCTGCTACTGGGGCCGCTATAGCGTATGGTATCAACAGGTATCCCATCCACTTGTTTTGGCTCAGAAAACACTCCCAGATAATGGCCCCGCCAATTGACCAGATTAAAAGATAGGCCAGCAGATAGCGGTTTATTGCGGCTGATGGGTTTTTCAGATAGACGAAAATCCCGATGAGGAGGAATACCAGCGATGAAACAAAGTAGCCGGGTAAAAAGCGGAAAAGAATTTCCTTGGTGAATAGCATTGTCTGAACGGGGATGTCCAGACGTTGTCCGTCACGCTCAATAGTATAGATCAAGGTGTTCCCAATCCCCGCCTCTTTTACGAGACGGGACATTTCTCTCCAGTGCTGACCATTGACCGCTACGATAACATCCCACGGGCGAAGGCCGGCTTGCCAGCCAGTGAACTCCAGTGGCGTGAAACTGGAAAAAACGCGCATGGGGTTGTAAAAAAATCCAGGGAAGGGTTTGCCCACCTGAACGGCAATAGAAATCCACGCTATACTCCAGATGGAAACCATAACAACAATTGTTAGCGTGATACCCCTGCCTGGGTGCTTGATGAAATCCTTGAGGAAACCCACAAAAGAAACCCTGAGAGGAGAAGCTTTCAAAAGAACCTCCAGATTACTCTCCTTATAGTATAGCACCCGCCAGAAGGAACCGTATGGGTCAACAGTCCCACACCGCCATAGGCCTTTTTCCCTGCATTCTTCTCCAACACAGGCTTCTTATATGCCCGCACTGCCCGGTGTAATGTTTAGGTAGAACTATTATCAACCATTTTACGCCGGCAGATTGCTGGCGGCAATAAGAAAGGGAGGACTCCATGATTTGGGAAGGATGGAATATTGGGGCGGTGACAGTTCGCAGGGTGCGTGTGGATGAAAACAGGGTAGTCTCAGTTCATCTACAGAGACATGGTGGCGACCCTCGCAGTGTTATCCGCGCCATGATTGAGGAAGAAGCAGGGTTTGCCGAACATCCACAAGGTGCAATGATCACAGGCCCGCTGGCAACGAGCATTCTGAATTTACCGTATTTGCCAGAACCGGTGAGTATTGAGAAAGCCTTACAAGAACTGCAAATTTCACCCGATATTGTTCTCTCACTTGGGGGTGAGAGTTTCGTGGTCTATTGCATTCGCAACCAGAAAGTTCGCAACATGACTTCCAGCAACCGTTGTGCCGCAGGAAGTGGTGAATTTATTCTCCAACAGTTTGGACGCATGGGGTTGAGTCTGGAACAAGGACTCGATCTTGCCCGAAATGGCAAACATATTCATCTGGCTTCGCGCTGCTCGGTGCATATCAAGTCGGATGCTACACACAAATTAAATAAGGGGGAATGCTCTCCAGCAGACATTGCTTACACCCTGTGCACTGACCTTGCAGCCAAAATCTACACCCTAATCGAGGCCACTGCCTGGTCTAAGAACCACATTTTGGTAAGCGGTGGGATGGCACAGAACGAGGTGTTCCTTACGGAATTGCGCAGACTGCTCCCTGCCAGCAAGATTGAAACGCTACCGGAAAGCCCGTATTTGGAAGCACTGGGGGCAGCGGTAGTTGCGCGCGCTAATGGACGGCTCGCCAAACCCTTGAATGAGTTTCTGGTAACCGGTCAGCACCAGCAATTCAAGATTCTTCCGCCTCTGTCAGAAGGGATTGAGCAGGTAACCCGCATCGAAACACAACTGCCACCAATTCCATATGATGGGATGAAAGTCCTGCTTGGCATAGATGCAGGATCAACCACTACCAAAGCAGCGCTGATTGAGATGGAAAGTGGTAGGGCTGTGGCATGCTGTTATTTACGCACGCATGGCAACCCGGTCACGGCGGCTGGAAATTGCCTTGATCGGATCAAAGGACAGATGCATGGATACTCATTAGAAATTGCTCAGGTAGCAGTTACCGGCTCCGGCCGCGAACTGGTTTCGGTTGCAATGGGTAATTGCTTAAGCTTTAATGAAATCCTCGCACATGCGCGGGCGGCAAGCGAAGCACACCCAGACGTGGACACGATTTTTGAAATTGGCGGGCAGGATGCCAAGTTCATTTCCCTCCTAGATGGTATTCCGGTGGATTATGCCATGAATGATGGTTGTTCGGCCGGGACTGGCAGCTTTTTGGAAGAAGCAGCCTCATCTGACTTGAAATGCCCGGTAGACCAAATTGGCCATTCCGCGCTGCAGGCGGATGCCCCTCTCGCGTTTGGAGAACGCTGCGCAGCTTTCATCAACTCCGAGATTCGCACGGCACTTCAGAGCGGAGAAGATCCAAAGAACATTCTTGCCGGGCTGGTGTACTCCATCGCAAAAAATTACCTTTCGCGGGTCGTAGGCGCGCGCCAAATTGGCAGCACAGTCTTGCTTCAGGGTGGCGTTGCGCTTAACCTGGCAGTTGCACCCGCAATGGCTTTATTGAGTGGACGAAAGATCATTGTCCCCAGCCAACCAGAACTGATGGGCTGTTTTGGGGCAGCATTGATGGCTCGTGATTTGATTATGGAAGGGAAAATTGCCGAGCAGCACCTCTTGCTTGATCAGGTAGAACGTCAGCCGATGGATTTGAGGGGGACTTTCCGCTGTAGCTCGTGTGCAAATCACTGCGAAATCCAACGGATTATGATCGGCCAGAACACCTATCCTTTTGGAGGTCTGTGCTCACGTTGGGAGATGCAACGCCGACCGAAAATCCTGCAATATTCGGAAGGTAAAAATCTGGTTGAGCTACGCACAAAACTGATGTTTGAAAAATTTGCAGCCCCCAATCCTGAACATCCGCGCGGAAGAGCAGGCCTTCCGCTTGCACTTACAACCTTCGAGCTATTCCCTTTCTATAACAAGCTTCTGACCGAATTGGGCTACGAGGTTGTCCTTTCGCGCCCTGGTCGAGGGCGCAAAAATACACACTCCGCCTTCTGTTACCCGGCGGAATTGCTGCATGCCGCAGTGGATGACTTGATGCAGCAGGGTGTAGATTGGGTTTTCCTACCACAGGTGCGAGAATTTGCAATTGCCAGGCAGCATGTGCACGCCTATTCTTGCTCGTTCAGTCAAGATAGCGGCGGGGTGATTCAAACCTTTTTCTCGGACCAGAAAGTGAAGATTTATACCCCCGAGATTGGCTTTTCCGCCCACCTCCTGAACACCAGCCGGCAAAAAATTGTCAGCATGGCAGAACGTTTGGGCATTTCGAAAGAAACGGCGAATCGCGCCTTCCAATCAGCACTGGACTATCAGACCAGTTTTGAGCAGGCATACCACACCGAAGGACAGGCTATGCTCAATATGTTGCAGGGCCCAGTTGTCATTATGGTCGGCCGGCCATACGCCGCCTATAATAGCGTGGTGAATCTGTCTGTGCCGCGAAAGATCGCCAGCCGTGGTTTCCATGTCATCCCTGCCGATTTGCTTCCGCTTAATCCCCCACCAGTTGAACGCAACGTGTGGCATTTTACACAGGTGGCTGCTTCTGCAATCCAATATGCGCGGGAGCGGGAAGATACTTACATCTGCTTCCTGTCCTGCTTTTCCTGCAATCCAGATGCAATGTTCTACCACCATGCACGGCAGGAGCTGGAAGGTCAGCCATTTTGCTTCCTCGAAATCGATTCTCACACCGCAGACGCCGGCATTGATACTCGCATCGGAGCCTTTATGGATATCATCGAAGAACGCCGGCAGATGGCTGAGGAGATAACCAAAACTCTGCCAGCCCGCCAGTTCTATGGCCGGATTGACTACTCGGGCAAGCATCCCAAAATTATTACAAACCAAGGCGAAGCCCTTGGCTTTGATGACCCGCGCGTCAAGCATGTGCTTCTGGCGGATACTCCGCTGATCACCTCAAGACTGTTTGCTTCACTTTACAGCCGGATGGGCTGGCGCTGCGTCACTACTCCATACATGGACGAAAGTGTTCTCCAAGCAGCTCGCAAAGTCTGTTCCGGGCGTGAGTGCCTGCCATTTTTGGCAATGCTTGGCAAGATTGTGCTCTACCTCGAAAATCGCCTTCCTGATGAAGTGACACTCTTTCATTTCCTTGAACAGGAAGGTCCATGTCAGATTGGCAACTGGTTTGACGCGGCGGAAGTCATCTTTCGCCGATTGGGCGCGTCGAATGCCTTTACCGTCTGGCCCAGAATGGATAATAACTATTTGGGTGGTGGCGAAGTGGTAGCAATCTCTGCGGCTACAGCTGGCGTATTGGGAGACTTGATGTGCGAAGTCCGCTCTTCACTCAGTTGTCTAGCGCAGAACCCTGCTCAGGCGCTTTCTGAGCTGGATGCACTTGAAAATAGACTAGTCAACGCCGCGGCGCGTGGCTTGCCTGCACTGGAAATTGAACTCAGACGGGTGACTCGCGCATTGAAGCAGATTCCACTCACAAGCACCGTTAAAGATCACCCCAAAGTTCTGCTGTTCAGCGGTATTAACCGCATCTTCGTGGATAAGCTCGTGCGGTCATTTTTCGAGCAACGAGGTATCTTGACGAAGACAGGGGATATCGGCGAATTCCTATGCTTTTACGAAACAGAACCGATTGTGCGGCGCGGATTTGCCATGGGATACCTGACGCCCGCTCAGCATTTTGCACTTTGGACACTTCTAGTCGGTCTGTTGCATAACCCTACCAACCAACCACGTTTCCGTGCAGTGCGAGCCAGACTGCACGTGAAGGCAATTGAGCTCCTTGACCATCACTGGCGACGGCTGATGAAAGATTGTGGCCTGACATTCGCGCCGGATATCAACTATGGTAAGGTACTTCAGATTGGCCATCAACGGGTTTCCATCAATGGCTGGACAGAGGCGCCGTGTACAGCTGGTCGTTATTTGATTTCGTTTGAGGAGGGCGTGTTCGACGGGTTTGTAAATGTCGGGGCGTTCAATTGCTTACCGGCGAGCAATGCCACAGCCGTCACCCATGATGTAGCTGTCATCAGCGACAAGCCTTATACAGTCATCGAAGCAGATGGGGCAAACATCACTGCCAGTCAGTTGCGGCAGTTAGAGGCAGTCGCCTCGCAATGTTGGGAGAAAAAGAAACGGGAATAACAAACCATGAATCACACCCTGCCCCAAAATAGGTTGAATCGAGAGTACGGGTACAAATTCCGAATTATGCAACCCTTTTTCCACAAAGGCACTCTCAGAAGTGTCTTTTATTGATGGGAATGTAAAATCGGGGGAACTTCAGTATGATTGAACCCATCAATTTGTTGGGAAAATGTAGCCCGTTGTTTGGCATCGCTGCTCAATGTGGCAATGAAGAAAATGCACGGTTTATCGTTACAAGAAATTCTGTCTTACCAACTGAGGTCGTCCTGGAAATCGTTGGCGATATCCTCTGACCGCCAACGCCGTTCAAAATCCCAGCTTGCGGTAATCGTTCTTCCATTCACCAGGCTCATCGCCGTAAGCGAACTGCACCATGGACAGCGTTATCCTGTCACCCCCGAAAATACTTTTTTGAGCCTATGACGTTGCACAAGAAAATTTGTGCGACACGCAAACTGCGGAAAGAACTCCAAGTTGCTGAACAGCAAATGTCGGATCTCGCAACTAATGAAAGTGCCTCAAAATTGTTGAGAGTAGCCTCCAAGATAATGAGACTCGAGGAATACGCCTGCTCGATTCCCACCGTATTTATAGACGAGGAGGCTACTCTTCTGTTATGCGCCAGCTCGACTGGCTACAGTTCCATCCACCTGGTTAATCTGCAAGATAGGCGAAAGCTGGGATTGACCAGGTTGGGTGCCTCAGCGCGCCTGGTGCATAAAATGATAGTCAGCGTTCTCCTAAGTCCAGGTTTATGCGTTTGTCCGCAGCGATCAGAAGCAATCCTTTGGCCGAGAACTTGGCGCAGTGTGGGACGGCGATATTGACGCCGAATCCCCGAAAAAACTGGACAACATCATCGATACCGCTACTGTCTGGAAGCTCGTGGTCGGAGCCATGTGTAACCCGGGGCCGGTTGGCAGGCTGGTAATCAATGTCATCCGCAAGGTGGACATTGACAAGGAAAGCCTGTTAAAGCTGGATTATCCCAGCCGCCGTGGATGGAAAAAGAAATCAAAAATGCAACCAATGTCACCCAGTCAGATGTAATTGAGTTCCTGCAGCTTGCTTTCGAAATCCCTTTCGCCCAGAAGTGGAATTTTTCCCGCTGAAAGACACCAACTAGCCCCTGGTCAAACTTAAATAGCGCAAAATCCACGGGACGAAAGTATTAATAGTTGATCAATAAAGAAGGAAATCTCAGGAAATCCAGCTTTTGATGGTCGCCAGGGTATCTTCTAGGCGGCCAAATTCCTCCAATTCAGGATAAGCGATGAACGGGATCTCAATTCCGCGTTCCTTTAACATTTGCTGCAAAATCTCACTGAATACACCACTTTCCAGAACATGATGGGATTCAGGAGAATACCACACCATCCCACCCCACAATGTGTCACCTATAGGTCGCGGAGTATAATGCAGTCCGCACACCGGACTGCCATCCACCATCACAAAACCCAACACGTGATAACCGCAGCGCTGGTAATCCTGTATTTGGTCCATGACCACCTCAGTCAGCCTTTCGCAATGCTTGCGGAACATCGGGTTGTCGTATTGATCTTTTACATAACCCCAGCGCATATTACCCAGGTAAGTCGATTCAGGGCAAGGCATCTGGTAGATTCCAATTCCCTGGTCCAAGAGGAACCCGATCAACGGCTCAACCACTCCCCGATACTGCGCCAATCCCCGCACAACGGTTCCACGCCTTCCGCCCTGCGGACCCACGAAACGTTGCATTTTCCGCCTTGAAGGCGGGTATAGTAGGCTTCACCCACCTTGCCGGTGACCGTTTCCGCCGCCGCACCATCCATCCCGGTAACCGAAGACCAGGTGAAACGGGTGCCGCTCTGCTGGTTCACCTCCTGACGGTAGGAATCCGAGAAAGCAAGCGGCTGGTCATCCTGCGTCCCGCTGAAGGTGATGACCAGGGAGGCCGTGTAGTTCTGCAGGCCCTCCAGGCCGGCCATAGGGTCAGCCAGGAAATAGCCGGAGGTGTCCGTCCCGTCTTCGCCCGCCTCTGCTGCGGGTTCAATACTATGAAATAACCGCAATTCCGTATGAATGGATTTTATAATCATATATCGTTTTTGGGGAAAATCAACTGTCAGGTGAAATGTAAACAATTTTTCGGACAATATGCTTTGCATCCCATTCCTATGTTCGCGCTATGATGTCCGTCGGAGGAGGTATCACACCGCTTGGAGGTTCGCATGAATTGGAGAACCTAACTGAATGCCCACCCGCTGCCCTTGCTGCTGGAGGAGAGTGAGCCGGGGGTGCGGTATCTGGTGCTGCGCGGCTTGCTGGACAGGCCAGTGACGCCGAGCTGGAAAGTGCCAAAGAGGCGCCCGCCGGCAAGGGAAGATTGCTGTCGTGCTGGCAACAGTAAACGAGGAGGGCTTTTGGGTGAAGCCCGGGACGGGTACTGGAGAGTGTTGAAAAACAAGTAAGTCTTGATCGAGAGAAAAGAGTTTAATACAATCCAGTCATATTGATCGAAGAGAAGAGCGAAATGGAACAGCCGCGCTGTATTGAAACCGGCAAAGAGTCATTCTTTGGCGGCTATATCTATGATCAGGTCATACCAGCCGACCATTTTCTGCGCAAACTGAATCAAGTGATTGCCTGGGAACACTATACCGGCAAGTTGATTGGGCTGTATGAGGGAAAAGGGATAGTGGGCCGACCACCGTTTGGCCCAACGATGCTGTTGAAGATGGAGCTGCTGGCATACTTGCACAATCTGAGCGAGTGGCAGGTGGAAAACTACCTAAACGAGAACCTGCCTGCGAAATACTTTGTGGGCTTGGCAGTAGATAAGCGAGTCCCCGACCACTCGACTTTGACGGTGTTTCGCGAGCGATTAGTCCAGCGAGGGAAGTGGAAATTGGGTAGTGCAGCCATGATCAAATTCCGCCCTCAAAACATTACCCAACAAATTGCTCGCTGCAAAAAGCAATTTCCAGTGACCCATGCAGGACTCGAACCTGCAACACGCTGATTAAGAGTCAGCTGCTCTACCACTTGAGCTAATGGGCCAGTAACGATTATTATATCGCGTTTAAGGGGGGTGTCAATAAAACGAAAACGATTGAGTCTTATTTGGTTGGGTATAAATTGGGTAAAGTGTGATATAATTTATCGTCTTTATCTGATTTTAATCTTTAGAGTGCCATGATGGATAAAAACTATCGCTACATCTGAACAATATCATTGGGCGCAGGCTTGCGTCCGGTGGTTGGGCTGCGCACGTTTTGGCGTGGCGTGGTAACGCTTTTGTATTGAGTGGTTGTTACCTGTTGCCTCCTGTTTCGCCGCTGACGTGTTGCAGCGGCGATATTTTTATTGATTATTGGCTCAGATCAGAGCAAGGATGACAGGAGGTTGAAAGTGATATTCTCGACTTTTATAGTGTTTCCTGTGTTTGGCTGTGATCCAGCAAAGACAGAGCGGTCCTTAAGAATTATAAAATTCAACAGCTATCTTTGGGGGTAATGTAATGAAAGTGTATGCATTACGTCTGCGTCCTGGCGAAGACTTAAAGTTGTCGTTAGATGAATTTGCGCAACAGAACCGATTGGAAGCCGCCTGTGTGATGACCTGTGTGGGGAGTTTGCGTAAAGCGGTATTGCGCTTTGCTAATCAGGAACAGGCAGTGACAATGCACGGGAAATTTGAGATTGTCTCATTGACAGGAGTATTTTCTCTGCATGGTTCACATTACCACATTGCTATCGCAAATGAACAGGGACAGACTTATGGTGCGCATCTGATGGATGGTTGTGAGATTTATACGACTGCCGAGATTGTTATTGCCAATCTGGATGGGAAGCGTTTCTTGCGTTCGTTTGATCCTGAAACCGGTTATCCGGAGCTGGATATTCAACTTACTTAAACCAAAAGAGGAGGTTTGGTCATGTCTCTCAAAGCTCAACTGAAGAAAGATTTTTCCACCCTTACACTGGCGCTTATGGCGGTTGCCATTGTGCTCAATATCGTTTTAGGTCAGGTTGTCTCACTGCTTAAATTGCCGATCTTTCTGGACTCTATCGGTACGGTTCTAGTTGCGCTATTGGCGGGCCCTTGGGCAGGTGCACTGACTGGTTTGTTAACCAATCTGATATGGGGATTGATTAGCGATCCGGTGGCGGCGGCTTTTGCGCCAGTAGCTTTGGTCATCGGGTTGGTAGCCGGACTATGCGCTAAAGCGAGATTGTTCAGGCAATGGTGGCAAGCGATTATCAGCGGTGCAATTATTACGGTGGCGTTGTCCATCATTGCAATTCCTGTTCGCGTGTACATGTTTGGCGGTGTAACCGGTAGTGGCGCGGATTTCCTGGTCGCTTATTTGCTTGCTACCGGACGAGATCTGTTCAGCGCAGTGCTAATTACGGTGATTACCAACAATCTGATTGACAAAGTTGCAACCGCTCTACTTGCCTGGGCGATTGTCAAAGGTCTTCCCAAGCGGTTTACGGCGCGTTTTTCTCGTGCAAGTGCGGTCACAGGTTAATTTGCGTTTGTGGTCTCACATTTTGGTATATTTCTGCCCGGCTGCTCCAGACTTCACCGCCTGCATCCTTTGACAAAACTAACGTTTACGCTGGCAGCGGTAATTATCGTCTTTGGTGGGCCGGGTAAATGGTTTTCTGCACTCGTGCCGGGCTTGATAGCTTTAGCAATATTGGCATCAGCAGGACTGGCTCGTATTGGATTACGCATTACCCTGCGGATTCTGGTGCCGCTGGCTTTGATGCTTCTTTTTGTTCATGGTTTGTTCAGTCCTGTAAATCAGAATTTTATTCTGCAACTGGCAATTTTTAAGGTTGGGCGGGAAGGAGTATTATATGCCGTATTAGTCATACTCCGTCTAACGGCAGCACTTTTTTCGTCTCTGGTTCTGGTATTAAGCACTCATCCTGCCCACTTGGTTCAGGCTTTAGAAGAGGCTGGTTTGTCACCCCGTTTCGCATACTTATTCGGCAGCCCTTTATTGTTAATCCCTCAACTGAGCGGACGTATTCAGAGCATCCGTGCTGCTCAACAAGCTCGAGGATTAGAGATCCAAGGTAACTTGCTCCGGCGTGTAAAGGCGCTCTTTCCTCTGGTGGCACCGCTGGCCTTTAGTGCATTGGTGGATGTTGAAGAGCGCGCTCTGGCGCTGGAAGTACGGGGATTCAGTGCCCCGCATACTAAGACTTACTTAAATGCTCTTCAAGACTCTTCATGGCAACGTCTATTACGCTGGGGGATGCTGGCGTTAGCTGTCGGATTACTTGCAAAGCGTTTTGTCTGGGCTTAATAATGGCAGCGATTGAGGTACAAAATTTCAGCTATATCTATCCCGGTGAATCTGAAGCTGCGCTCAGGAACATCCATTTTGAGGTGGAAGCAGGGCAGTTGTTTGCGATTTTGGGCGCCAATGGCGCCGGAAAATCTACGCTGTGTTTGGCGCTGGCTGGACTGATCCCGCATCTTTTTCACGGCGAGATGAATGGCAATGTGACAGTGCTGGGAATGAACACGCTTAAGTATGGACCGTCTGAACTTGCTGGTAAAGTTGGGTTGGTATTACAAAATCCAGCCAATCAACTTTCCGGAATGCGATACACGGTGTATGAAGAAGTTGCCTTTGGATTGGAAAATCTTGGTGTTCCCTCAATACAAATGCCTGAGCGTATAAAGAAGGCATTATCGTGGGTGGGATTGAGTGAGCTGGGAGACCGGTCTCCATATGCACTTTCAGGTGGACAGCAACAACGTCTGGCTTTGGCTTCTGTACTTGCTTTGGAGCCACAAGTATTGATTCTGGATGAACCCACAGCAATGCTTGACCCGAAAGGCAGTCAGGAAATCTTTGAGATTATTCACAAGTTAACCCAAATGGGAAAGACGGTTATCATTGCTGAACACCGATTGGAGTGGGTTGCCTGTCATGCAGATCGGATGCTTGTGTTGAAAGAAGGGGAGGCAATATTACAGGGCAAACCTGCACAAGTGATGACTTTACCTTTACTCAAAGAAATTGGTATTGGGTGGTTGCGTTATACAGAAGCTGCTTATCTGGGCAAAAAACGAAACTTATGGCTAGAAGATATGCCATTGCCAGTTACTCTAGAACAAGCAGTTGTTGGATTTCTTCGGGTCTAGGGTAGTACGATGCTCATCAAAGTTGAAGAGATTTATTTTCATTACCCGAAGGGCGTTCAAGCTTTACGCGGTGTTTCGCTGACTATCCAGCAAGGTGAGCGAGTGGCACTAATTGGACAAAACGGTTCAGGAAAAACCACTTTGGCTCGCCACTTGAATGGACTACTCCATCCGCAGCGCGGCATTGTCTGGATTGGTGACTGGCAAACCAGCCAGCATACTCCTTCACAAATGGCACGGCGGGTTGCCTATGCGTTTCAAAATCCGGATGAGCAATTATTTCGCTTTCGGGTTTGGGATGAGGTGGCATTTGGTCCTCAAATGCTCGGCTTTTCTTCCTCTCAGGTGCAAACCGCAGTTGAACAATCACTGGAATTATTTGGATTGAAAGCTTCCGCTCAGCTCAACCCGCGAGACCTGGGGTATTCTGGTCGTAAGCGTGTGACATTGGCTTGTGCTTTTGCTATGCAAACGCCAATTGTCGTATTGGATGAGCCTACGGCAGGTTTAGATGCTGGAGAACAAGCACGACTAGCAGAAGCAATTCATTTTATCCATCAGCAAGAAAGAACTGTGCTGGTGATCTCGCATGATATGGACTTTATCGCCGAAAACATGGAACGGGTGATTCTGCTAAAGGATGGACAGGTAGTATTAGACGCATCAACAGAAGTGCTTTTCGCCCAAACGCGCATTTTGGAAGAAACGGCAATCACTGCTCCGCAACTTGTTCGTTTAGGTCTTCGTTTGGGACATTCTCGCCCTGCACTGAATGCTGTGCAATTTTTGGATAACTTTGAAAGAACGCGTCTTAATCAAAGACTTTGAAAACAAAACTGACCTTTCAATAGCAAGGTTTGTTTTTCGTATAGATATATGTCGAAAAAATGACTTTTTCAATCTTGTCTTCATTGGGAAATTTTTTCACAGATACTGTAAAATATAAACATGAACGTGTCCGATATTCTCCGTCTGCTCTTGTTGCTGGGCATTTTGGGCATGGCACTGCTGGCAGCTTTTTATTTACGCCGTCGCGAATTATCCTGGCAAGCGTATTTGCTCTGGGGACTGGTGGCATTGCTCATCCCAGTCCTTGGTCCGTTTTTGGTCATTGCCAGCCGTCCAGGTCGTCCACGTGGTACTGGTAAAGGTTCGTCATGCGGCTGATTTTTCTAAAGCGCATTTTGTAAATATCCCTTTTTATTGTGTCTTTCAAGGGAGGCTTACTTGAAAAATGATCGCTGGTTAATTGCCATTCTGGCAGGTGCTCTCTTGCTGGCTGGTCTGGCAGTTGGGCTGTTTCTTGCACGCCGGGCGGCGCTTGATTATCAACCTGAGGATAGCCCGGCAAATATTCTACATAATTACGTGTTGGCGCTTGACCGCAAAGATTTTGACCGCGCCTATGGCTATCTGGCAAACCATGCGAATAAACCCGCTTTGAGTGCTTTTCGAGCGCATATTCTTTCTGTGTCTGATTGGGCAGCTTTAGAAATTGGGGAAGTTATTCTAAACGATGATCAGGCTGTCGTGACAATTTCCGTTTATCATTACAGTAATGCGCCTTTAAACGAAGGCTGGATAGAAAAGACAACCGCTGAGTTGGTCAAACAAAATGGGGAGTGGAAAATTCTCAGAATGCCTTACCCGTTTTTTAGTTTTGACTGGGTTCAGTTGCAAGAATTTGTACCCGATCCTCAAATGCCAGTTTATTAAGGCTGAAAAGAGACACGAGCTATGCGCGTAGTGCGTCGTTTGTATTTTTATCTGATTACGCTGATTGGGCTGGAAGCGGTTATTTGGGGAGCCATATCATTGGCGCGCACAATTGTAAAACAATTGCCGCTTTTTGGAACGCTGGATATGCTAGCAGGAGGGTTGTCAGCGGTTCTGGTGGGGTTGCCAGTATTCTCGATTCACTGGCTGACCATCCAGCGTGATGCCCGTCAGGATGAAGAGGAAAAACAAGCCCGCTTGCGAGCGGTATTTCTGTACGGGGTCCGGCTGGTAACACTGATTCCAGTTGCACATAATCTGCTGGCGCTGGTAAACCGCACTGCATTCTCATTGCTCAATGTTTTACCTTCCTTTGCCTGGCTGGGCGGTGGGCAAACAGTTTGGGACAATCTGATCGCTATGGTGATTAACCTGGCGGTCTGGTTTTATTTTGACCATGTTTTGCGTGCTGAGTGGAGTGATCGTTCTGAAGAGAATTATCTGGTTGGGGTACGGCGATTGTATCGGTACATTTGGGTTATTTATTCATTGGTTTTGACGATCATTGGGGTTCGAGAATTGATCAAACTTGTTTTATCATTATTAGAATCACCGCCCTTAATCATGGTTCAGTGGTTGGGGAATGGATTGGCGTTTAGTCTGGTAGGAATGGGATTGTTTGGTTGGAGCTGGACGGTTGTGCAACGCGCTTGTGCTGTCACTCCCGCTGAAGCCAGTTCAACTTTGCGGCTTGGGGTATTGTATGTACTGAGTTGGGCTGGCGCGGCGCTGGCACTGATATCTAGTGGGGAAATTTTGAATCATTTGCTGCGTCTGGCGCTGGGCGGCTTTGCCAGTTACTCTGAATTTTTGACCGAGATACGCGATGCACTTGCTCTCTTGATGCCGATAGCGGTAGTCTGGTTTTATTTCAATCTTCAGCGGCTTCAGCAAGCGAGCATAGAGACAGATGAGCTACGCCGTGCAACGCAGGAACATTTATTTTTCTCTTTTCTGTCGTTGGGCGGTTTGAGCGCACTAATAATTGGGTTGTGGCAGTTGCTCGGTGTTCTGAATGATTTATTGTTTGGCAGGCTGATCAGTACGCTGCGATTGCGAGATCCGCTGGCAGGTGCATTGTCAACATTGTTGATTGGCTTGATTCTCTGGTTATTGACTTGGTTGCGTCTGCAAACAGAAAGCCGCCGCCTAGATCGTGTTGGTGATCATCTTCGCCGTTCGATTGTACGCAAAGGCTATCTCTATCTGGTGATTTTTGTGCTGGTCATTGCATTAATGTCCAGCGCTGGCGCAGCAATTTACCGTGCTGTTTTGCATTTACTTGGTCAGGAAGAGCCGGATTTCTGGCGGTTTCTTTCGCTGGATTGGGAACATATCGTCTTGGTAGTGACGTGGTTGTTCTATCATCTTTCCGTTTTGCGTCAGGATGCGCAGTGTGTCCGGCAGACACTGCGTGAACGATATGCTGACTTTTCAGTGCTAATTTTACAATCCGAGGAAAATGATTTTTCTGAAGCTCTGGCGCGCGCAATTCAACAGCAAGTCCCTGGCGCATCCATTTTCTTGCGCCGACCGGGAAGCGAGCCGTTAGAAGATGAATTATTGAGCGTTAAGGCTATTTTGATGTCTTCTGGGCTGGCTTTGCAACCGCCAGAGTCGCTGCGGCTCTGGCTGGAAGCATATCGAGGGAAGCGTTTGTTATTGCCGGTTGGGTTTTCCGGCTGGAATTTCGTGGGCATGTCAGAACGCCCACTACGCGAACGGATACGAGAAGCCGCACAGACTGTTCGTTATTTGGCTGAGGAACGAACGTTGCCCGCGACTGTGGCACCTGCCTTTGGATGGTCTACCCTTTTGAACATCTTTGGCTGGTTGTTTATTCTTCTGCTTGCATTCTGGTTCTTTGTGTTGGTGACTTCCGTGATTGGCTTATGGGATTAAGTTGTAGACCAGACAAGTTAGACAATTTTCAGATAGCCTTGCAAACGTTTTATCGCCAACGCACCAGTTAGCAGGTGGAAAAGTGCGTACAATTCCAGCGCAAAAGGCAAGTATCCGCCATACCCTAGCAATGGCATCTCAAACACGCGCCAGAAATCCACAAACGGCACGCGGTAAATCCACTTGGGATAAGAATAGAAATTCCAGAATTCCCAAAAAAAGCCGCAAGTTAGTGCGCCTAGCCATAGGGCGAGCACGGGACGCCAATCGCCTTTTTGAGTGTAATCCGCCAGCGACGGATGTTTCAGCCAGATGTTAAGCGGCTCCAAAATAAAATACAACGATATCCAGAGGAAAGGAAAGAATACATTTGGCAAAAGCAGCAAAAGCGCCAACATCACCCATCCTGCAACGAAGAAGGCAATTTGCCCTCGTTTTCCGGGTGCAAGACGAAGCCCGCTCTTCATTCTTTGTAACCATCCAAATGTTCCAGCCAGTTCTGCTGTGCCAAATATGGCTGGCATGACAGTCGAGAAACTCAGTGAAGCCAGCAAGGCATATTCGAATGGGGTGAATGACTCAGCACCCAGATAAAACCAGTTTTGAGCACGCAAATTGATCAGCTCAAACAGCCACCAACCCGGCACGGAAAGAAAGAATAGCATTGCGTAACCGAAGGGTTGACGAGTTGCCAGTGAGTTCCCCTTGCGCATGAACACTAGTCCATCCACTGTAAGCGCGTAACCCAGCCAAAGGGGAAAGAATGTCCAATGGGTGCGCAAACCCGGTAATGACCAGTTCAGCGCCCAAAACAGTGTGACCAGCCCAAGTCCAATCCAGAAGTGTAGTGGTACTCTTCTCACCATTTGGCTTTGTGTTCTTCAATAAACCCAAGTTGATCTTTTAACTGTATGGTTTCACCTGTGTCGCTAATTGCCTGACCATAATAATAGCCGAACATCTGATGGACTTCACTGAAAAGCAGCTTGAAGTCCGTTTTCGCTACTCGTTCCAGTTTAGGGGTGAAAGTTAGTTCCAGCCGTCCATCTTCATCCCCAATCCGCCATGAACGCATGAAGTTGTGCGAGTCGTAATCGTAGTTCACTTTGCCGAGTTTTTGCACGCGTCCATCCAGGATTAGAGAGCAATCAGTCGCGGCGCTCATATCGCCAATGCCTGTGCCAAGGTTCAGTCCAATCGTTCGTCCATCGGGCAAAAAGCTGTTTAAACTGCCCCAAATCCAGAAGGAGTCATAGTTCCAAATGCCACGACCCCAATCCAGACAACCCAGCGAGCGAGCAGCATCCAGCTCGTGCCTTTTGCCATTGCAGAGAATCCAACCAGAAGCCGGAAGGCAATTTACCTTGCGGGTGTAGTAAAAGCGCTTCTCGCCGATTGGGATAACGTTGACTGTGGACTCATGTTGTGGCGCCAGTGTGAGTGTTACTTCAGCATTCAAGTCCTGACCGTTAAAACCATCCCAGCGCACCTTCAGACGGCGGCAGGTTGGCTTTGCTAGAAACTGCAGGCTGACACGTCTGCTTTCAAAGCGGCTCTCACCGCTCGTGCTATTGCGCGATAAGATAATGCCGCGTCCCAGCGGGATGGTCAGCGTTTCTTCGTGGTATTTCCAGGATGTGAAGTCAATCGTATAGGCAAAGATAGATCCCAGATAACCAATATCTCCAATGGTGAATGAGAAGAAGTGATCCGGGGTAAATATAGCATAGTAATCCCAGCGTTTGATGCGCAGCCATTGCATGAAACGCAGTTGGTAAAAGTGGGCATTTTCGAGATTGCAATCCAGAATGGGCTGACGCGCCCAGCCGCAATCGTTTAGCGTCCCATCAGGCTTGAGAAGCGGTCCAGGCGTTGTTATTTCTCGCTGGAAAACTCTTGACATAGCACTTTTCCTTGTTAGTCGAAATTCAACATATTCACAGGATAATTTTGTGATGGTACGAATACAAAATGGAAGTTCTAAGCTGTCATAACTAATTTATCTTACGATAGAACTGCCTCGCTGGATAGTGATACGGGACAGCTATGAGACAGCTTTTTTGGTGAGAGTTTGTTTTAAATATTCAAATCACGTCGTTCAAAGCCGATCTGGGAAGCCAGATAAAGCACAATGCTCATGCTTGAAAGTACCAGTAAAGTCCACACCGATGGCTGTGGGTTGAATAGTGAAAGTCTGGCGTTAATAGTGAATGGCGAAAGCAATCGCAGTGCACTGGGCAGAGAAGGGAGAAGAAACAACAAGCACGTCAAAATTAAGACTCCTATGCCAATCAAACGGCTCAGGCTGGTGTGCCCCTTCATAACACCCAACAGGAAGGCCAGGCTACCATGAATAAGCGCCGTCAGCCCGCAACTCAGACAACCTAACACCAGTATGTTCAATGGCAGGTTTATTTTCAATAGCCAGTTGTAAATCAGCATCAGTACGCAAACCAGAATGGTCAGCGCCAATGCAAGTACCAGCAATCCACCGTACTTTTGCAGGATGATCTGCCAGCGAGCAATGGGTTGAGCAAGCCATAGTGTCAATTCACCATTTTCTTCGCTTTTTGCCACTAAACTGCCTCCAGCCCAGATCAGTGCAATACTCAAAACCAGCGGCAAAATAACGAGGAAAGCAGCCGCCATGATCCAATGCGTTGCAGTGTCGGGTGCAGGCTCTGGAATGATCTGCGAGAATGCCATGAAAATCTTTGAGAAACGAGAGAAGATCGTCGGTCGAGATACCGGTGGTGTCACTAACATGATAAAGAATGTACAAATAGTTAACCCCACCCCCCATTTGAGCAGATAGGGGAGCAATTCCCGCCAAGTGCGGAAAAAGATACTAGCTTGCGGCATAACCTTTCACCCCGTAATAACGCTGGAAGACTTCTTCCAGGTTAGGTGCCTGGCTGACAAAGTCCACAATACGGTATTGGCTGGCTGCTTTGATCAGTGCATCGGGGTCACCGCAAACTGTACAACGCAGGATGTTGTCTTCGATTCTTAAGTTTTGTAAATTAGCAACATTGGCAAATGCTTCCGGTGGCACCGGAGCGGCAAAGCGCAGCTCGATGAAGCGCATTGCCCGGTTGCGCAGTTGCACGCCGCGCTCAATGGCAATCAGGCTGCCCTGATGTATCACTGCCACACGATCACATAATCGTTCCATTTCAGCCAAGATGGACGAGCTGAGAAATGTAGTGCGTCCTTCGGCGCGAGCGTTATGGATCAACTGATAAAGCACCTGTCGGCTTTGCAATCCGAGTGTTTTGGAAGGCTCATCGAGAATGATCAGCTCCGGACGGTGCATGAAAGCCTGTATCAAAGTCAATTTTTGCCGACCCTCTGCGTTAAGCTGATCCAGCGGCGTGCTTAAGTCAAGGTCGAATTTTGAGGCGAGTTCCTCCACATAATCCCAGTCTACGCCGCGCCGCAGCTTTGCCAGATTGTGTAACATTTCTGCGCCGTTCTGCCGCCCACGCAAGACACAATCGGCAGGAGCGTAACCAATCTGTTGACGGATGGTGTAATCGTAGCGGCGGCTGTCCAGTCCCAACACCAGCGCCCGCCCGGAGGTTGGGTGAACATAGTTTAGCAACATGCGAATGGTGGTGGTTTTTCCTGATCTGTTAGGGCCCAGGAAGCCATATGTTTCTCCCGGTTCCACCATCAATGAAAGGTTGTTGACGATCAGCCGGTGACCGATCATCTTAGTTAAGTTTTCTGTACGAATCATCATGTAGCGCATTGCACACCTCCGTAGCAAAGACTGACGCCCGCCGTAAAGAAACCGGCTGGCTCAGGAGCGCCAGCCGGTGGGTTCAATACACCACATGAGTAGAACAAGCTCAATACTTATTCTACCTCAGCTGGTACCTCCTGAAGGGATAACATACACAGAAAAAGCAGACTGCCCTACCGCTTTTTCGGCTGTTCATTCCCGTTTTATCAATGAACTGGGATAACAGAGGATCGTCTTGACTATGGTCAGGACTATCCGCAGGGTTATCCGTAGTTTCTTGCTCCATTACCAAAACTCCTTTTTGGGCACACAATAACAAACTTGTGAAAAAGTGTCAAAGTAATTGTATGAGGTTAAAACCTTTCTGTCAAGCAAAACGGTGACGAGGTGACTGTTCCAAAATTAGTAAACTTAACCGACAACCGCCATATCTGGCGATCAGGAACCCTTACTATCCCCCAAATCTGGCGGTTTCAACGCATATCTACCAAATTTGGAACAATCACATTATTAAGACTCAGAACGAGATTGTAATATCAATGATAAGTTTCGAATCGTCTGGCGCAAAAATACTTGCGGTTAAACAGGAAATGAACTGCAAGGACTCAAATTATTACACAAATTCTACTTGGTTTTTTATCTCTAACAGTGTCTAAAAATTTCCCAGCCCACTTTGTTGCAAACACAATTGATCGCTCTTGACAATAGGAAAAGCTCCCGCATAGCAGGAGCTTTTCCTCTGACGTTTTGCAAAAATTCACCGCTCCAGTCGACAAACGCAATAAAAAGTTTGCCACCCCACTGTTAATCCAAGTTCCATACCGGTTCAGATCGGTTTACTATGCCCCATTAGCCTGCTGCTGACCTTCCAGCAGGATATAACTCCCGCCAAGCGTATGCTCGACATCACGAGCAATATTGCCCAGATCATCCTGTAAATCATCGCGCAACTCGCGACCTGCTTTAGGGGCAAACAACAATGCAACAATTCCACCTATCACAACACCAGAGAGAAACCCAATGAAAAAACCAAGCGTTTTGCTCATAGCGCTCCTATTGTCCATGAAAACAGAAAACAATCTTGTTGCTTTTATTTTAACGCGATTTTGTGATAACATACATTAACATACCCCATCCAATCATAGGAAATTTACCATTGTTCGGAGAAAATCCACATGAAACCAGCGCTCTTAATTATTGACATGCAAAACGACGGCATCAAACCAGAGAGCCGTTTATACACGCCAGGCGCAAAAGCGCTTGTGCCGGTCATAAACAAACTGGCAAATGTTGCGCGCTCTGCTGGAGTGCCAGTGATCTGGATCACGCAGGAGCATCGCCGTCAACTCGTGGACTTTGGACGCGAGGCTGACATCAGTCCCATTCACTGCGTAGAAGGCTCCGCTGGCGCTGACATCATCGAGGGGTTGGAACGCCTGGACGGTGATTATACGGTTATCAAGCGCCGGTATTCCGGCTTCTACAACACCGATTTAGAAGTTCTTCTCCGTTGTCTTGGAGTGGACACTGTCATACTGACAGGTATCATCACCGACGGATGTGTGCTGATGACGGCAATGGACGCCCATGCCCGCGACTTTTACTTGCGTGTAGTTGCAGATGGCTGCGCCACCACTGACGATGAGGCGCACCGTGCTGCTCTGCGCATCATGGCACGCACTCAGCCCAACGTTGTCGTTGATAGCGAAGAGGCTGTACAAATCCTCCTCGCATCAAAACAAACATGAATACAGCGCCAGATGAAATAAAAACAACCATGGTAAGAAAGGACCGCTAAAAGAAAGCGGGGTTGAACGCGCAGATGGCTGGGCATTGCAAACCCCGGTAAAACTTAATTGAGTATGGCTTTGGGAATCGCCTCACTTACTGCCTTGTTTCTCAGCCACCTTGCTCTGACGGATATTTATCACAGTGAACCGAATCCTCAATTGGAGTGAAATATCTCGCGCATCTCCGCCATCATATTGTTGATAACTTTCACCGGGGTTGCCATCTACACATTTTACCGGGTACTGAAAATCGCCAAGTAAAGCTCTGAACTTTGCCTCCTACTCCGCTCTTCTCCTTCTCACTTAATGCAACTGTTCAAGATACTTCAGACCGGTGCCAGTATTGAGAAGCAGGATTTGCTCATCCGGATGGATTAACTGACGCTCTTTAAGCGTGATTAACGCTGCCAACGTGGCAGCCCCTTCCGGCGCAGCGAACACCCCCTCCATGATTGCTAGTTCTTTCTGTGCCTGCAGAATCGCCGCGTCGCTGACCGCCACTGCCGTCCCCCCCGATTCACGTATTGTCTTTAAGATTAACTGGTCGGCAAAACTTTTCGGCACCCGCAGACCGGAAGCTATCGTCTCCGCACCCACCCAAAAATCACAGAAGGGAGCATTACTTTCAATGGCACGCACCACCGGCGCGCAACCTTCAGCCTGCACGGCGATCATGCGCGGCTTATGTCGGTTTTCCAGCCAGCCCAGCGCTTCCAATTCGCCGATCGCTTTCCAGATGCCTACCAGTCCAGTGCCGCCGCCGGTTGGATAAACGATCACATCCGGCAGTGACCACCCAAGCGCCTCCGTCAGCTCATATCCCATGACTTTCTTGCCTTCCAAGCGATAGGGTTCCTTAAAGGTTGAGACATCGAACCAGCCTTCCTCACGCGCTTTCACGCCCGCCATGCCGGCGGCTTCCGAAATCAGACCGTCTATCAAAATAACCGTTGCGCCGGCAATGCGGCTTTCCAACACATTCGCCAGCGGGGTATCTTTGGGCATAAAGATATGTGCTTTTAAACCAGCACGGCTGGCATAAGCCGCCATCGCACCGCCGGCATTGCCGGCGGTGGGAATAATCACTTTCTCCACTCCCAGTTCTTTCGCTTTTGAGATGGCTGCGGAAAGCCCACGAGCCTTAAAACTACCGGTCGGGTTCATACTTTCATCCTTAAGCATCAGATGACGCAACCCAAGCTTTGCGCCCAAATGTGGCAGGGTAAGCAGAGGTGTATCCCCCTCGCCCAGCGTGATGACATTCTGCGGGTCAAATACTGGCAATAATTCATGCCAGCGCCACATCGCCTGACGCCGTCGGCTGATCTGCTCGCGGTCAAGTTGCTTTCTGGCAGTTTCAAGGTCGTAAAGAGCAATCAGAGGCGATTGACAGATTGGGCAATATGTTTGCAACTGACGCGGGTCAAAATACTCATGACATCCAGAGCATTCCAGTTGTTTAAAATAAGAAAAAGAAGAGTTGAAGGTCACGACTTTGTATCAGACAGCAATGCTTCAACCCGTGCCCAGAGCTCACGGATATTAATCGGTTTGGACATGTAAACGTCACAGCCAGCTTCCAATGCTTTCTCAGCATCGCCGCGCAAGGCATTGGCAGTAACCGCTACAATGGGCACATATTTTAATTCAGCTCTACCGCTATTCCGCAGACGGCGCGCCACCTCATAGCCATCAATATCAGGCAAGTTAATATCCAGTAGAATCAAGTCAGGTGTATCAGAAAAGGCGATTTCTAATCCACGCGTCCCATTTTCCGCCCCAATAAAAGTCAACCCAATGGCTTCAATTGCTCGTTGAACCAGCGTCATATTGTCGGGGTTATCTTCGATATAAAGTACACGTCGGCTCATCAGCTTACTCCTCTTCCATGCGCCGTTTTTGTTCAAGCACTTCCGTCACCTGCTTCAAGAATGTCTGAACTGGAAGATTGCTTTTTTGATAGATACCTTCCACACCGCCCACAGCTTCCAGTTCTGATCTTGTGACATCTTTAGCACTGACAATAATTACTGGAATACGACTAGTAGCTTCTTCTTGTTTTAATTCCTTCAAAACCTGAAAACCATCTACTTCGGGCATCATCATATCCAAAACGATTAAGTCTGGCAAGCGTTGACGCGCCTGTTTCAGTCCTTCCATGCCGCTCTCTGCATGGAAAACCCGGTAAGCTTTACGGCTTTCCAAAAACCGGCGTATTAACAAGGCGTCATCGGGGTTATCTTCGATAATCAACACAGTGGTCGTCTTCTCATCCAGAGATTCCAGCGCAGCTACCAGCCCTTCTTTGGGAGCCGTCCGCGCAGCACCACCCAGACTGATATCCACCTTCCATTGATCACCCAGCACATGCTTTTCCACTGGAAAGGTATGACCGCTACAATTGATGACCACCAGTTCATCAGCGCCGATGATACCCTGCCGGCGTAGTTTTTCATAACCGGCAAATGCCACTGCAGCAGCCGGCTCCACTGCCATCCCTTCGCTCTTTGCTAGCGAATGCATCACGGTAAATGCCTCACTGTCACTCACACTTTCCATTACACCACCATACTGATTGATCAGCTTCCAGAGATAGGTGTATGTCTTTCCGGGATCGCCTGTTGAAAGAATGGCTATCAACGTTTGCGGGATGACCGGATCAGCAGTGTATTTACCTGCCTTGAAAGCACGCACCATCGGCGCGCAGCCTTCTGTTTGAATCACCGCGACCTTAGGAATGCGATCCACCAGTCCCATACGGATGAGTTCCATAAAGCCATGGTACACTCCCAGCGGTCCCAACCCACCGCTGACCGATTGTACGTACCAATCCGGCGCCTGCCAGCCAAGCTGTTCGGCAATCTCATAGGCGAGGGTTTTCATACTCTCCCTTGCCGGGATACTATGCGCCCCGCGATCGAGCAGCAAGCCGCGCCGACGGGCAAACTCTGCCGCAATCTGTTTGGTTTGATCGTAAGTACCACTGACTTTAATGACTTCCGCGCCAAAGAGCGCCGTCTCGCGCAGCTTCTCCGAAGGCACAAGACTGGTCATAAAAACCCATAACTTGATACCTGCTCGGGCGCAGGCAGCTGCGTAAGCCACCGCAGCGTTACCGGTTGAGGCAATGACACTTTCGCGCACACCGGCTTCCAGCATTGCCGCCGCCGAAAGTGCTGCCTGACGATCCTTAAAAGAACTGGTCGGGCCATAACGTTCATCTTTGATAAACACCCGTGTGCCCAGCAGCTCAGCGGCAAACCGCCGCGCAGGGACAAGCGGCGTCCCGCCCACATAATCCAGATTCAGCGCGAACGGATCATTGACTGGCAAGACTTCATGATAACGCCACATATTGAACAGCCGCCCAGGTAACCCGCGTAATACCTGTCGTTTGAACAAAGCGTAATCATAGACCGGCTCTAACCAGTTGGCACCGCATTTTTCGCAGGTGGGCAACTCCAACGGTTCATAAACCTGCTGATGCTGACACTGAGTACATTCAAGATATAATGGGATTGACATGAGTAATTTTGGACAACCTCTACAATAATGTTTCGACAGAGCCTCTTCAGGGTGTCCGCTGCAAACGCATCATTTTATTCAGCTTTCACCTCTACTGGCATTTCGATGATAAACCGGGAACCCTCCCCAGGTACGCCGCTGCTCTCTGCCCAAAGTTTACCGCCTTGAAGCTCAATCAAACGACGGCTGATCGGCAAGCCCAGCCCGGTACCGCCTGCTTTGCGAGTTGTGGATGTATCCACCTGACTGAAGGCTTCAAAGATCATCTCCAGCTTATTTTCTGGGATACCGATACCGGTATCTGCTATTTCAATGCGCACAACCTCTTGCCGTTTTTCTACTGAAATAGTTACACCGCCAGTCTCAGTGAACTTAATTGCGTTGCCCAGAATATTGATTAACACCTGACGCATTCGAACCGCATCAGCCACCAGCTCGAGACCCTCCGAATTACCGGGGTCAAAATCGAGACTGAGACCCTTCTCACGCGCCAGAGGGCTGGCAACATCCAGCGCCTCTTTGATAACATCTTCCAGCTTGAAGCGTTCAAAACTCAAGTTCATCTTACCGGCTTCGATCTTTGCCATATCGAGAATATCATTGATCAAGCTAAGCAGATGTCTGCCATTCTTCTGAATCAGTCCCAGATCATTGATCATCAAATCAGTTAATGGGCCATCTAATCCCATCAGCATCACATCGGTAAAACCGAGAATAGAGTTCAAGGGTGTGCGCAACTCATGGCTCATGTTTGCCAGAAAAGAAGTCTTCAGTTGATCCAGCTCACGCAGGCGCTCCACTGTGCGCATCTGCTCTGCATACAATTGCGCATTGCGCAATGCCACCGCCGTCTGCGAAGCCAGAGTAGAAAACGTGCGCATATCGTCTTCTTGAAAACGGTTAGGAATATCGGACAAAACACTGAACACGCCCAAAACCTGATCACCGACAATCATTGGTACTGCAAGCTCACTGCGCACATCCGGCAGCAATGGATGATATGGGTAGTGAGGGTCACTACGAGTATCGGAAAGAATCATCCCATTGCGCGTGCGCGCCACCTTCGCCACAACCGAATGGGCATCACCTAATGCAATCGAATGCCTTTCGGCGAGCATGGTATCACCAATTTTACCCACGCCTGCCGCCAGAACCAGCTCACCAGTCAATTCATGGAACTCGTAAACATGTGCATGATACAGCTTAAAGCTGTATTTAGTTAATTCCACCACCGTCCGCAGCAGTGTCACTGGATCAAGAATGGTTGCCGCTGCGGTACTCACTTTTGCAACTGTCTCAAGCTCAGCCGCACGCCGGTCAAGCTGGCGGCGAGCACGCTCCGTTTCTTCTAAAAGGCGCAGGTTTTCAATATGCACACCCAGCCGCTCGGCAACCGCCTTAAGCAAATCGGCTGCCGTGTCCGTTCGGGGAGCCTCAATCACCAGCTCGCCAATGGTTTCCTCGCGCACCGTGATCGGATGAGCGATACAATTCGATGTAGCGACGGAAGGTAGAGAATCGGTTTCAACAGGAACAACACGATTGGCATCATAGACATAGCCGCTGATCGAAGTTGCGCGGCTTTCCAGGAAACTCTCCCAACCCTCACGCGTCAGACGACGCACCGCAAGTTCCGCTTCTTCGCGATATTTCTCCGCTTGTGAAAGCAGGCGCAGGTTTTCCAGATGTTGAGCCATCTGCTGCAAGACACTAGAAACCAATCCGGCTTCCTGTTCGCTCCAGGGATTTTCCGGATCACCTTCTAGTTCAATTGTACCTATACATTCATTGCCTACTACCAGCGGCACCGAAAGGCGCGGCTTACCGCCATTCGATGACGAATCGTCATCATACTGTCCAGCAGGAGAAGAACCGCTCAAGTCGTAACTGAAAGTCATCTGTTCTGGGCGGTCAATAGCATTCAGATATTCCGCCCAAGCTCCTTCCAGATGTGCAGTTGTAAACTGGCCCATTGATTTCAGCTCATTATGAGGCTTTTCGTCCGGGGCAAGTGACGGACGAGTCAACAACGCTTCAGGTTGTTCTCTTGAACCTTCAGGATGGGTTTCTTCTTTCTGTTTCGGCGTCGTTTCAAGGGGGTCTGGCGGCGCCACGTCTTCAGAAAAAAGATCATCAAGCCGGTTGAGGAATACTTTGCGCTTGGACATAGGCCAAAATCTCATCCGTTAAAGCATGGAACTGCAAGGAGGCGCGGGTGTTTGGGGCATAAAGCGGCAAAGGCACGCCAGCCATCTGGCTTTCCCGTATTTTACTATCAAATCCAATTCTTGTTTCAAAAGTCGCTTTGGACATCTTTTCCAGAATCCGTTCCAACACACGCTGATGTAACGAACCACGCCGATCATACATGGAGATCAGCAATCGGTAAGCTAGATCAGGATTAGCCTTGACACGCAGGGATCGAATCAGCTTGAATAAGCCTTCAAGCGCCTGAAAAGCGTAATACTCGCACTGTACCGGGATCAGTGCCAGATGCGCAGCGCCCAGCGCCAGAATGGTCAACGAACCTAACGAAGGTGGACAGTCTATAATAATAAAATCATACGTGTCCAACTCGCTTTGAGAAAAGCGCCGATACAATAGCGTCTCATACTGAGCAAGAGAATACAATGAGCTTCCCAACCCGCTGACATCCTGATTCGTTGGAACGATATCCAGATTCGGTATTGTCGTTTGCCTCAAAATGCTCTGTAGCGGCTCACTCACCAGCAAATAGTCAGCTATGGATTTGTAGGCAGTCGCCTGCATCAGTCCCACCCCATTGGTGAGATTGCCGGAAGGGTCAAGGTCAACCAGTAAAGTATGCAATCCCCTTTCGGCAAAACAGGCACCCAGCGCCAGCGCCGTAGTTGTCTTGCCAACCCCGCCTTTTTGATGACAAACGGCTATAACATAGGGTTTGTTAATGCTCATTCTTCACCCACCTGTGAACCATTACCACCGCGTTGCAGGGACGGTTGTTCATTTTTTCCAATCGTAAGGTGAACGCGCGTGCGTTGTGCACCAAGCGCGCGCCCCAGTTCGCGAATTGCAACCTGCAGAGCACTTTCAACTGTTGTAGCGCTTTGTATCTTCTGGCTGATGGCATTAATCGTTGCCTCGTACTCTGCCTGACGCTGTACTTGCCGGAAGAGGGTCACATTTTCAATCGCAATACCCAGTTGCTGCGCGGCAGCCTGTACCAGTGACAGGTGAGACGTTGTGGTCGAGCGTTCACAGTGATCAAGCAATACAATATTACCCAACAAACGCCCCTTTGAGATAATTGGTACGCTGAGAAGAGCGTGCAGCCCGGCATGAAGAAGGTCCCTGATATCCAGAGGGACGTCTTCATTCAGACTATCAAATACGACCATCTCCTGGCTTTGCAATAACCGATCACGCAAAACGTCTTCAGTATCTTCTCGACTCAAACGCCTTATTAGCGAATCGGGCAGATTCTGATGAATTGCCAGTCTCGGTTTGCCAGACGAATCGTCGGTCATGCTGATCAGAGCAGCATCATATCCGGTGGCATTCAAAAGCTTTCCCAGTGTCTCACGCAAAATTTCATCCAGTTCCAGCGAACGCGCCGCAGCGCTGGAAATAGCATAAAGCGTTTCGGTTTCAGCCAGCGCAGCCTGTACCTGTTCCAGCAGGCGAGCTTTCTCTTCTTCGGCGCGCTGGCGTTCAGAAAGCTCCTGCTGGGCGGTCTGGAACAAACGCAGGTTTTCCAGATGTGCGCCCAGACGTTCGCTGATGATCGCCACCAGTTCAGCATCTTCTGGTGCTAACTCTTCTGTTCCAGCAATACCCAATTGTCCAATCACCTCGTCGCGCACTCTGATTTCGCAGGCAGCGAAATGATTGCCCTCGTTTTCAGCAGCCAGCGGCAACACCTGGTCGCCTGTATAAACGTAGCCCACCTGCGCCCGTTCAAATTCTTTCATGTAATCCTGCCAGCCTTCGCGAGTGAGCCGCCGCACTGCCTCTTCTGCCTGAGCGCGATAACGCTCGGTCTGTGCCAACAGACGCAGACCTTCCACTTGCTGTGTTACCTGGCGGGCAATTGCCTCCACCAGTTCAACATCTTCCTCTGTCCATGATTCGTCACGCTCAAGCAGCAGCTTGCCAATTGGCTCACCAGCAATTTGCAACGGTCTCACCAGTGCGTTCGCATTCTGCTCGCTTGGTTGGACTTCACTCACCGGCAGAACCGTACCCCGATCATAGGCAAAAGCCAGCCGTTCTTTCTCATGAATTCCATCCAGGAAGTCCTCCCAACCTTCCCGCTCCATTCGCTTCAGATACACTTCCAGGTCTTTTCGCGACCGTTCAACTTCCCCAAACAGCTCAGCATTTGAAATGGCAACCGCAAGTTGTCCAGCCAGCGTCTCAAATGCGGACAGATTCTCCTGCTTTAGCGCACCCACGCGGTCACTTTGCAAATCCAGCACGCCAACTACACGCCCGGCTGCAATCAACGGCACAGCCATTTCGGAGCGCGTGTTCGGTAAAAGTGGATTGGGGCGGAAGGTCTCACTGGCAGCGGTATCCGAAACGATTACTGCCTGCCGTTCAGCAGCCGCTCTGGCATTAATCGAAGCCTGGCCAAGCGGCAGTTGATGCCCACGCCGCAACAGCTCCGCACCAGCCTCACCTGTTGCCGCACGCAGAACAAGATTGCTGCCCGAAGCATCTACCAAATAGACCTGCGTATGATACAGACCAAAACGCTGGCGGATCAGCTCTACCGCTTCGTTCAACAGGGCATCCAGGTCACGCACCATACTGACCCTTTGACCAACATCTGCTGCCAGTTGCAGGTCACGCGTTCGATCGGCAACACGCCGCTCCAGTGTACCAATCAGATCGTTTAATTGCTCCACCATCGAGTTGAATGTACCTGCAAGCATACCCAGCTCATCGCTGGTACGAACCTCAGCTTTTACGGTAAGATCCCCCTGAGCAATGCGCCTCGCTGCTCCCGTCAGTTGTACAATCGGCGAGGCGAGCACCTGAGAAATCGAAAAACCGGCAACTAAACCCACCGCAACTGCCAGAATACCCAGTAAACGAATCACACGTCCCTGTTGTTCAACCGGAGCTAGAAAAACCTCCTCCGCTTCAGCGACAACTACCGACCAGGGCATGTTTTTCAACTTGACCACTCCGGCTCGCTCTGTACGCGCAGGACCATATCTGTTTTGACCAGGCGGAACTTCAAATGAAAAATTGGATTGATTATCCGTTGCGGCAATCCCCTTACTTAATTCGGATAGGTTAAGCGCCAACTCGTCTGCCGGCACCTGGGGCAAACGGCGCTCAGAACGCAGCCGCTCGAGCGCCTGTTGATCCGGCAAACTGAGAAACTTATTGATTAACCAAGGTTTTGAATTAGTGGCGAGCAAAATATGATTTTCATCCACCAAAATAACGTTCACATCCACGCCAAAGGCGCTGCTGGATTGAGAAATGCGCTGATGAAGCACATCAGCATCATAAAAAACGCGCAAAACTCCGATTGTATTCCCATCTGCCCGTACTACTGGAGCACTGAATACCAACACAGCTTTCGAACCAGAGAAATGGAGAGAAGCTACCGGAAGCCCACTTAGCATGGGACGTTTGAAGTAATCAAAAAAACCAGATTCATCAGAGCCAATATTCGTAACTACAGTATCCACAATATTGATACCGTTGCTGTCCAGGAGCGCATAAGAGCGAATATTGACCGGATCCTTTCGTACCAGTGAATTCAAAATACTGCTTAACTCCGCACGGGCTTCTATACTTTCTTCGGCACTCAAAGCCTGCGTCATGAATTTGACAATGGACGGCAACTGCGCCTCGGTTCGGATGAGGTCTAGATTGGTTTGAATAAACACATCTATACTACTGGCAACTCCAGAGGCATTCTCAAGTAACTTCTGGTTCGCCTGCTGGCTCAAAAATTCGCCAATGCGATAATTATTGTAGAAAACAAGGAACACCGCTGATAAACCAGTGATCAGGACAAATGCCAGCATCAACTTGGCGCGGATGGAATAGGTCGCAATATTGTGCGCCACAACGATCGCCAGTGTTACCAAGACGGTCACAGCGCTGGCATTTAACAAGTTAATCAAGCTCTCCGCTACCTCTATCCGTTGCCAGACAATCAGCGCCTCCAACAACAGCGCTACAACTGCCAGAAAAATTCCAATTGCTGCGCCTGTCTCTCCTGGCGAGTCGCTATACACACGCCGGAAGAGAAAGAGGGTCAGCAAAAAGATGGTAACCGCTACAGCAAAACCTATGCCGCTGACCGCCAACGGCAAACACAGGAAAGCCGCCCACAGCGTAAACAGAAAGACACTGCCACCCGATTTTGAGCGTCCGGCAAGCAAAAGAATGACGCCCGCCAATGAACCAAGTAACAATACGAATGGGAGGAGTCCGATAATCCATCCAGAGATCACAACTGCCGGTAAACGGCGAGTGCCAAAATAGCTTAAGAATAGCGCCCCCGCCGCGCTACCGAGAGCAAACCAGAATACGACGCGCATCCCTGCCGTCAAGGTTAGATAACGCTTACGTATTGAAAACATGCCGCACTCCTTGCCTGATTTCCGACCACACCTTCATTCGCAATGTACCCGTCATCATACCATTCCAATTCATTCAACCATACGACTTTTCAGGGAGGTTGTCAACTACCCTCAAAACCGTCTCCATCTTCTTCCTGCGTCAATTGGTTATCTCGTTCACTGATTATCTGCGGCGGACGGCGCATTCCCAGCTCAATACCAGATCGCCGTGCCTTGAGTGCCTGTCCTAATCCCTCAACAGCGGTTTTGAGCACGTCTTCAATGGTCACCGCGCTCTGTATCTTGCCGCTTAGCTCAGCCAGTAATGTCTTACGCTGCGCCTGCCGCTGCGCCCGTTCGTACGCTTCCGCATTCTGCAATGCAATTGCCACCTGACTGGCAATGCCCTGAATCAGCGCAACGCTTTCTTCTTTTAGAACGCCCAGAACATTATGTTGTACATCCAAAACACCCAACACCTGATCACCCACTGCGATTGGAACGGCCACCTCTGCTTTCGTTTCCGGTAACAGCGGGTTGGGCAACCAGTTCATATCCTCGGAAACATCCGGCACAAAGACCGGTGCATTGATCTCTGCAGCTCGCCCGACCAGACCACGCCCGCGTGGGATTTTGTGCCCCCGTGCCAGCATGATGCGTCCGGCCTCGCCCGTACCGCCTTTCATGACCAGATATTCCCGATTCTGGTCAAACAGATAAATGTGCGCATGGTAATACCCAAACGCCGATTGGAGTTGTTCCACTACTTCCAGCAGCAATTGTGAGGGGTCAAGAATCGTGGATAGCCGCCGGCTGACTTCCGTAGAGGTTTGTAACGCCAGCGTACGATCGGCCACCCGCTGCTCCAATGTACCAATTAAGTCTTGCAGTTGTGCAGTTGTTGAATCAAAGACGGATGCCAGCACGCCGATTTCATCACCTGAACGAATGTTTGCACGTGTTTCCAGCTTGCCAGCAGCAACAGAACGAGCCATCTCGGTCAGACGCAGGATGGGATTGACAATCACAGATGAAAATGCAATACTTACCACAGACGTGGCAATCAGGATGAGAGCGGTCAACAGTAAATTGCGCCGCGTTTGCTCTTGAACCGGCGCTAACACGCGCTCCTTATCCGCGTGAAGTGAGAGCAGCCAACCTAGATTGTCAATCTCCAAGCTGCCCAACGTTGTGCGAACTGGCTGGACGCTCGCCAGACTCTCTTTACCGCCATAATATTTTGTGTCCACATAACGCCCCTGCTTTGCCAGTTCGTTTGCAACCTGTAACAACCCCGGCTGTACATCCAGCATGGCACCCCGGTCAAATAAGCCTTGCAAAAATACAGTATATGTATCAAAAAATTGCCTGATAGGGACAAAACGAATAATGGAACGTTCGGGCCAGAAGCTTCTAACCGCTGCCCAACTTTCGGTCTTGGCAAAAATTTGAAGAAGATCCTTGAGAGTGGCATTGGAAAGAAAATTATTGTCCTGGCTGACGATAACAACAATGGCATCATGGCTCACTGCAAAAGCAATCGGCTTCCGCCCTACTTTCAAACACTGTCCCCGTTCCCGTTCGTTCATTGGACGCGAAGCCATAACGATGTCCACTGGCTCACCCTGGCAGTAAGCTTGAAACCCAACGCTGGTGCCGCCGCCGCTCACGCTCAAACTCCCCTTAAAACCATCCGAGCGGAAACGTTCTGCCATGCGATATACAAGCGGCAAGAGCGAGTTGCTTCCTAGAACAGAAAAGCTGCTCGAAACTGTTTTAGGATTAGGCGGCGGTAACGAATCTGCTGCACCTATAACTGATTTCAGAGTCTCCAGAACGCCAGCCTTAATATCTGCTCCCAAGGGGAAATACCCCAGGGTCTGGTTTTCTTCATCTGCGTGGCTGATAAAATAGTGGATAAATTCAGCGACCTGGGGCTTCTCTCGAATAGTTGCGGGGTCAGCATACAGGTAAAGCGTGCGGGAAAACGGATAAATCCCTTGCTGAACCATCTCAGCAGACAAAGGAATCCCCTCAATAACAACTGGTCGGACTCGATCCGCATGACGGATATAATATGAATATGGCAAAAAACCAACCGCATCAGGATTATTCGCCACAGCCAGCGCAAGCTCATCCATGTCCGCCATAACGGTTGTGGTTTTAGTTTCAAGCATTAATTCGCCAGGCAAATAAAGGGATAGCCCGTTTGGGAAGATCAAATCAGTTTGGGCAATACTGCCGCTTCCCAACTGCAAAATACCCACCAAAGCTCTTGGACGATAGCTGGCATTTAGTACACCAATCACGCGCCCACTCTCCAAATCTCGTATAGGAACCGCAATGGTCAGAATAAACTCCCCAAAGCGCGGGCTATATTCCGGAATACCTACATATAACGCGCCCTCACCATTATTGTAGGCCGCTTTCCACCAGGCAGTATCCGCATAACTGTATCTTGGGACTAAACGTGTGGCAGCCATTAATGCCCCATAGCGGTCGGTGATCAACACATCCTGATATTCTGGAAAAACGGCAACGAATTCGCGTAATTTCACTGACATTGTATTCGTAAGACGGGCTTTGACCAGCGAATTTTCCAGGTCATTCGCCGCAAAAGCGACACGCCAGTTCATTTCTCGCTGCGTAATTTCCCGTTCAATTGTCTGCAAATCACCGCGGTAAAGCATATTAGCGCCTGAAACGCCCTCTTGCACTGCTTGATCCAGGGACAACGTCGTGAGCTTATCCACCTGAAAGGATAACAAATCACCCAGCGCAGTAGCGCTGGTTTGAGATAGGTTTTGAAGCGTCTCACCAATGTTGTTGGTCAAGGTACGGGTCAGGTTGACCTGATTAAGCGCCGTGATTGTACCGCTTGAAGCAAATGCCACAACCAGGAATACAATGGTGACCTTGGTGCGCAGAGAATAGTCCGAAAATTGTTTGAGTTGCACAAACAGATACACCAGGATAATCATCACAGCCAGGTTTCGCCCAACCAAGATGTCCTGTGCCGAGACTGGTACACGCCATAAGTTCCATAAAACGTCCATTCCAAGCAGGAAACCGGCATAAAACCAGCTTGCCAGCACCGTGATCTGCGCCCGCTGGCTGCCAGTCAACTCCCAGCCGATGAACAGAATCGCCAATGCACCCGCCGCCGCAAAAGCCAAAGTGTAACCTTCTGCCAGCAGGATAGTTCCCAGCAGCCCCGCCAGCCAGCCGCCCAACAACAGATAACTGCCCGCCCGCGTCAAACCAAAGAAAATCCATCCACCGCCCACCAAAGCAACAACTATGAGTAACCCGTACAAACCAGCAGCAAGTGTGCCTTGCCAAACTTTTACAGCAAGAAAATGCGGCAGAAAATAGAATCCGGCTGCTATCAGAGCGGCAAGAAATAACAGGTCAAACCAAAGAATATGTTGTTCATTGAGCGTTAGCTTAGAATATCGTTGCTTAAGGCTATTCAACATAGGAGACCCTCATCAGGCAATACACGATCAATTTTCCTGTGGATTCCTCAAGCTGCCAGTCAGCCGCACGGTCGCAGGCGTCTTGCCAAGTGCCCGTCCCACTTCCCGCACGGCGACTTGCATGGCTTCCTCAATCGAAGTAGCATTTTGGATGCGTTCAGTGATAGCGTTAATGAGCGCCTCGCGCTCTGCACTGCGCCGCGCCCGCTCGTATTGACGGGCATTTTGCAATGCCACGGCAATCTGAGCCGCCAGTGTCGTCAGGATGTCAGCATCTTCTGAAGAGAATGCATTGGGACGGTTTGCCTGCACATCCAGTACACCCAGCACTTGATCGCCCAGCAAAATGGGCGTTGCTAGCTCTGCGCGTGTATCCGGCAAAAGCGGGTTGGGTAGAAACTCCGGGTCCGCAGTGACATCATTGACGATGTCGCTTTGACGTCTGCGGGCAGCGCGCGCGACCAGCGATTTTTCCGCCCGCAATGAAATTGTCCGCCGTTCTGCAGTCATCTGCCGCCCCACCTCACCCGCGCCAGCAGCTAAAACCAGCTCGTCGGTTTTATCATCCAGCAGATAGATATGAGCATGATACAGCCCAAACCGTTCTTTTGTCAGATCCACCACCCGCTGCAACATCACCTGCGGCTCCAGCAAAGTGGAAACGGTGGTGGAAATCTCTGCAACCGTTGCCAGTTGGGTGGCGCGCTGGGCAATCACCTGCGCCGCCTGACGCTCTTCAGTAACATCCTCGCCAATACTGGTAATGCCGATCGGTCTTCCTTCGGTGTCGCGCAGGACCGAATTGCTCCATGCGATCAAGCGCCGCTCGCCATACCGGGTCACGATGTAATTTTCTTGATAGAGCGGTACATTATCACGCTCAATCCCCTCTGTAATCAAGCTTCGCTGCACCCAGTCTTCATCCGGTGTGAAGATCTCAAACCAGTTCTTGCCCAACACCTCTTCACGTGTCCACCCGGTCAATTCCAGCAGATAATTGTTACAGAAAGTCAGATTACCCTCTTTGTCTATCATCGTTGCGATCAAACGAATATCTTCCAGCATCTGGCGAAAGCGGCGTTCTGATTCCTTGATGCGTTCTTCGTAAAGCCTGCGCTCGGTAATATCCTCAGTAATCAGCACTAGGCTGACCGGCTTGCGCTGGTCATCATAAATTGGAACTTTGACCGTATGCAAGAAGCGCCGCCCAAGATGCGCTGTATTCGCCTCTTCCACCGGAATATCAATTACTTTTCCACTTCTGAAAGCTTCCTGATCATTGGCGCGGAAGAAATCTGCCTGCGCTTTAGGAAAGAGATCATAATCCGTTTTGCCCAACACCTGGTCACTGGCAAAACCAAATATTTGTTCAGCGGTTTTATTCCAGATTGTGAAACGCCCGTCCGGGTCTTTAGCCACCACTGCAACTGGCAAATTATCCACCAGCGTTTGCAAGAATTGTTGGGACTGTTGGAGCTCCAGGGCGCGCCTTCTGGATTCCAGTAGCAGGCGGCGGTTTTCCAGCGCAATTGCCACTTGAGCGGTCAAAGTGCGCAAGCCTTGAATCTCACGGTCGGTAAAGTAATGCGGCTCTTCGCCCGCCAGAACGATTGCACCTAAATGCGCCTCACCCACCCAGACAGGTAAAACACCCAATGAGCGCATATTCAACATGCGCAGCATCTCCAGCGTCTTCTCCTCAATGTTCTCGTCTTGTGCCGCATCATCCGAGAAAACCGGATTAGGGCTGAGAAAAAGCTCTATCGTTTTTAGAGCATCTTTTGAATACGTCGTACCAAGAGGAATCGGACGGGTACCTTCCCCACTGTGCCAGATGCCCTGAACTGTTGCCGACTCCACTTGACCTGCAGCATTATGGCGGAAGAGCAACAACACGCCACGATTGATCTCGCTGATTCTTAACTCTTCTGCCACTACCGCCACCAACTCATCCAACGTCTTTGCTGTATTAATACGCTGACCGGCGCTGTACATGCGGTTGAGGTGAGCAAACTGTTCTGTGTTCTGCAAACTGACCGCTACCTGAGCTGCAAGCGTGGTATAAATGCCCACATCTTCCTCAGTAAAGCCATTGATCATGTTTGATTGAACATCCAGGATCCCCAGGATGCGGCTACCAACGATTAACGGAATTGCGGCTTCCGAGCGGGTATCCGGTAATAGCGGGTTGGGTAAAAATCCGGGTTCCTTGCGCACATCATTGATAACGACCGGACTGCGCTGGCGGCAGGCACGCGCCACCAACGAGCGAGCTGCTGCAAGTGGGATGACATGTCCCTTGGAAACCAGTTTTCTACCCACCTTGCCCGATCCAGAGCTCAGCACAAGCGTATCTCCTGCCTCGTTCAACAAATAAACATGTGCATGATATAACCCAAAATTTTCACAAACCATATCTACAACCGTTTGGAGCATCTCATCCCGATCAAGAATGGTAGATATCGCTGTCGAAACTTTAGCAACTCTCACCATCTGCTCGGCGCGCTGGGCGACGAATTGCTCGAATCGCTTGCGCGACGTTATATCTTCCAGAGAAACCAGCAGGCGGTCATATGTTGCTTCATGCCCGGGTACCACGCTCCACTGTAATAAAACATCTAATCGGCGACCATCCAGCGTGTAATTGACACCCTCGCCAGCAAAATGGGTTTGCCCTTGCCACATTGTCAATAACTCGTCAGTGAACAGCGCTTTTGTCTCATCGCGAAATATTCCTTTCAAATTTGCAAGCAACTCTTGCTTCGATCGCGCAGCAAATAACCGCAAAGTCCGTTCATTAACCTCAATAACGCGTATCCGCGCCATACAATCATCAACGATCTCAGGATGCTCAGCTATGTGCGCACGTAAGTCGCTTACACCAGAAGCGCGCAAATGATCCAGATAAACCTTAACCTGGCTGAAATCCTCCTCCCAAAGCGAAACAGGAGAGCTGGCAAATAAGTTGCGGAAGTGCTCCTCACTCTCGATTAACGCTTGTTGCGATTTTTGAAGCTCGGTCGCGCGTTGTTGTGCCTCAATCAGCAAGCGACGGTTTTCCAAAGCCAGAGCAACCTGAGCAACGAACGTCTGGTATCCTTGCTGCTCGCTTTCACTAAAGGGATGTATAGCATCGCTCTCTACAAGGATGGTGCCCACTTGTCGGGACAAAATCCAAAGCGGCAAAATCCCAATGGCACGCACACGTTGCCCTCGCAGAAATTCTCGCGTCGCCGCATCTACACGATCGTCCTCAAACACATCATTCACAAAGAGCGCGTCCGGGCTTAACAGCGTTCGAATAGAATCAAACATGGTGTTCGGATAGGTTGTCCCCAACGCTTGAGGTTTGGGCCCCTCACCGCTATACCACGTACCCTGAACAGTGACCGATTCAATCTGACCTGCGCGGTCATAATTGAAAATTATCAGCTCAGCACGGTTAATCGAAGGAATTCGTAACCCCTCAGCCACAACTGCAACCATTTCGTTAAAATCACTGGCTGTGTTCACCCGCTGGCTGGCGCGGTACATATCCATCAGGCGTTCAAACTGACGAGTGTTTTGCAAGGCAACTGCCACCTGAGAAGCCAGCGAGATAAAGAGATTGGTATCTTCTTCACTGAAATTGTCCAAGATATTGGACTGTAAATCCAGCACCCCGAGCACTTCATCACCAGCCAGCAATGGCACGGCCAGCTCGGAGCGTGTCTTTGGTAGCAGGGGATTCGGCAAGAAAGTAGGATCTTTCCACACATCATTGACAATGACACCACGCCGTTCGCGGCAAGCGCGCGCTACCAGCGATTGTTCCGCCTGTACAGGGATGGCGTGAGCCTCAGCAATCAGTTTGCGTCCTACCTCGCCAGTGCTGGCTCGTAACAACAGTGTGTTATCATCTTGCAGTAAATAAACCTGAGCATGATACAGGCTGAAATGTTCGCGCGTCTGATCTACGACTGCTTGTAACATTTCTATGGGGTTTAGAATTGTAGAAACAGCCGTGCTGATTCGCGCCACCGTCGAAAGATCGGCTGCACGCAACTTCTCTTTTTCCAACAAACGCAGGCTCTCAAACGCAATAGCAATTTGACCACAAAGACCTTCCAACAGGTTCTGATCGTCTTCATTCAAACCCCAGGGCTGGTCGCTATGCACATCCAGCACGCCAACCACCTCTCCACGCAATTTGATCGGCACAGCAATTTCACTTGCCGTATTGGGTAGTAGTGCCTCCGGCTCCCAGCTCTTGAGCAATTGAACGTTCGGTATCAAGATAGTCTCTCCGCTGGTCACTGCGCTACCGACCGGGTACTGGGTAAGCGGAACGCGATATTCCATTGCTCGCATCTGTTTACCCGCCTCACCATAACCTGCGAGCAACACAACTGCATTCACCGCCGCGTCGAAAACGAAAATTTGCACATGGTAGTAGCCAAAGCTTTCTTTGACCTTTTTTACGACTCGTTCAAGCATTGCCTCCAGCGTCTCGGCTGTCACCAGCTCTTGTGCCAATTCGGTTGTGACCTGAACTTGAAGACCGCGCCGTTCAGCCATCGAACGAACACGTTCCTCCATCTCCTTACGCTCACTAATGTCCCGCACTGCCACAATAAAACCATTCGGGATTCCCCCGGTATCCAACATGACCCCAACGGCAGCCTCACCAAAAAATACACTGCCATCTTTCTTGACGAAGCGCAACTCGAGCAACGAGGTCTGATCTTTGCCCGTTTCCGGGGTGGATTGTACAGCGCGTAAAAGTGTGGTGCGGTCCTCGGAGTGAATCAGGTTTCCGGGATCCATGCCAACCAGTTCTGCATGGCTGTACCCAAACAATACCTCTACCACCTTATTCGCCTGACTCACCTTTCCCTGCATGTCGGTCAAGAACACCGCATCGGGCATCGTACTCAAGACAGAATGCAGCACCTTCTGGGTGCGTTCAGTTTGCGCTTCCAGAGCCGCCGTTTGCTGAGACTGGACAATAATCACATCCTCCAAACTACGAGTAGCCTGCATGAACATATCCCAGAGGAACTTTGATGCCTCTGCACTCATATCCAGCGCAAGCAACGTTCGTGAAAGCGCGCGCAGACTAGCTCCCATCAGGGACGGCGTCATTTTCAATTCTCGCATCTGGGAGACACTTTTGCTGGTAAATTCCACAAACGCACTCGCATCCCCATCTAAAAGGCAAGCCGCCGTGAGTTCAAGCATCTGGCGGCTCATATTTACAATGGTCGCTCCGGCATATCTGTTGCCTTTGGCAATTTCCGACATCAGATACTCGCTGGTTTGAGCAGTCAATTTATCCAACTGGGAACGAATCGTCTCTGCCAGTGACCTCATCACTCTTTCACTCCTTCAGAACACACAGCGCGTCTTATGATTTTCTTCCACCGTGCAAACTGTGTTCCACATTTATTATACAGTCCCGAAAGTGTTAATGAAATCTTTACGATTAGCAAATTATTTCTAGAGAAACAATAGATAGCCGCTGACGCTAATATTTTATCAGGCTTCATTAACCTTATACAGCACCACAAGGGCTTCTACAAGCAATTGATAAGTGATTGCAAGGCGCGGCTATATAAAAGAACGTTCCGTTTTTCTGGTAAAATGTGCTGATGACTACCATCTTCTTTGCAACTGATGTTCACGGCTCAGACATTTGCTGGAACAAGTTTATCAACGCCGGAAAATTTTATGACGCCAATATTATCATTCTTGGCGGCGACATGACCGGCAAGGCGATTGTGCCAGTTGTCTATCAAGGCAATGGCACCCATCGCGCCGTTTTGCTGGAACAGACTTTCATCCTCAACAATGAAGACGAACTGCAACAGATGATTAAAAAAATCCGTAGCCGCGGTTATTACCCCTACCTCACCAATCCGGATGAGCTGGCTGAGCTGAATCACAACCCCGAGAAAGTGCAGCAGATTTTTCGTCAGGAAGTGCTGAAGACCGCAGAGCGCTGGTTAGATTATGCCGACGAGAAGCTCAGAGAAAGCGGCATTCGCTGCTTTGTTGCCCCTGGCAACGATGATATGTTCGAGTTAGATGATCTGATTCGCGCTTCGAAATGTGTCACGCTGGCAGAAGGACAGGTTATCAAGCTGGATGAGCATCATGAGTTAATCAGCTCCGGCTGGAGCAACCCAACCCCCTGGCATACTTATCGCGAGGAAAGCGAGGAAAAACTTCTGGAGCGCTTTGAAGCCATGTTATCAAAAGCGATCAATCCACGCACCAGCATTTTTAACCTGCATGTACCGCCCTATGCTTCTTCGCTGGATGATGCTCCGGAGCTGACCGCTGATTTGCGTCCAAAGTATGCCGGTAATTCATTGATACCGGTCGGAAGTCGGGCGGTGAGGACAGTGATTGAACGCTATCAGCCGCTGGTGGGTTTCTTTGGTCATATTCATGAAGCACGCGCCGCCACGCGCATTGGCAAAACCCTTTGTATCAATCCAGGCAGTATGTACGAGCAAGGTGTCCTGTGTGGCGCGCTGGTCACGTTGTCAAAAGATAAAGTCAAAAGCTATGTTTTGACCAGCGGCTAAACACCCGTTGCTTTCAGTGCCAGGACAAAATTCACCCAAAAATTCAGGGCAGCACATACCAGGGATTGATAAATCCGCCCAAGTAACGCACCTCAAAGTGGAGATGTGCGCCAGTAGAGTTGCCCGTACTGCCCGCCAGACCAATCAGACTACCCTGCATTACACTCTGTCCGCAGCGCACGTTAATTGAGCTGAGATGCGCATAAAGCGTGTGATAACCGTTCTGATGGTCAATCATGATCATATTCCCATAACCGCCACCGATTGCCCCGGCGTAAACCACCACGCCGCTATCCGCCGCATAGACTGGTGCACCTTCACCAGCGGCGATGTCAATCGCCAGGTGACCCGACCAGTAATCGTTTCCAGAGAGGAAATGTTGTACAGCAGGCCAGATAAAGGCACCTGATCCTACCGCACCGCCCGCCGGTACCTCACACCCACCCGGACCGCTGATACCTTTAGTAACACCAGATTTGGGTGCATACGCCACCGGTACAACCCATGGTTTCAATTCACGCCATCCGCCGGGGATCATGATGTACTGCCCCGGTTCGATTTTTGGGTCAGTCATATCCAGTTTATTACCCGGAAAGCTGAGAATTTCCTTGGGGTCGGCATGAAAACGAGCTGCTACATCTTCCAGCTTATCGCCTTCTTTCCATTGGTAAAGAATACCATCCACCGGGGGAATTTTGATTTCCTGACCAACAGAAATCTGATGGGGGTCATCGTTCAGCACTTCGTAATTCGCCCACAGAATCGATTCGGGCTTGATTTTGAACTCGCTTGCGATGCCGAATATCGAGTCGCCTTTTTTTATGGTGTAATTCACCACTCCCGAACGCGGGCGGGTTGGGATGATGGTACGCGGGTTTGCCAGCCGCACCAGTGCATTCATTCCCCCATTGCTACCCAACTCAGGCAATGGCACCCCCACATTACTTTCCATTGGTGTAACCGTTGGGTCTTCGGGTGCCAATTGAGGCTCAGCTTGTGCTTTCGCCTGCATTTGTTTTGCTACCGGTGAGCGCTGGTAAAGCAAAAACAACATCAAAGCCACCATAACCAGTGCCACTCCCCAAGCAACAGCAGATACCCAGCGTGGCAAGGACGATTTACGCCTCACAGCAGGTTTTTCGTGCTGAGCATTAGCTGATTTCACAATTCCTCCGTCAGCGTTTCCAGGAACTCTTGATTATTGCGGGTTTTTAGCATCCGTTGCAGGATAGCCTCAGTTGCCACCGCCGGATCCATTCCAGCCCCCTGCGGCGGTGTTCCAATCATTTGCAAATACATACGACGCATCAACCAGGCGCGCTGTAAAATATCTGGACCAAGCAAAAGGTCTTCGCGTCGCGTTGAAGAACGCTCAATGTCAATGGCAGGAAAGATACGGCGTTCTTGCAAACGACGAGAGAGGTGCAGCTCCATGTTGCCCGTACCCTTGAACTCTTCAAAGACCACATCATCCAGACGAGAACCTGTATCCACCAGTGCAGTGGCGATAATCGTCAGACTGCCACCTTCTTCCAGATTGCGCGCTGCACCGAAGAAACGTTTGGGGGGATATAGCGCCGAGGGGTCCATACCACCTGAAAGCGTTCGTCCAGATGGATTGACGACCAGGTTGTAAGCACGAGCCAGACGGGTGAGTGAATCCATCAGGATCACCACATCCCGCCCAATCTCCACCAGCCGCTTGGCGCGTTCGAGCGCAATTTCTGCCGTGCGTACATGCGCCGTAACGGGTTCATCGAAGGTTGAGGCAACCACTTCGGCATCCACAGAACGGTCCATGTCCGTGACCTCTTCTGGGCGTTCACCAATCAGGGCAATGATCAAATGTACTTCAGGATGACGGGTGGAGATGCCATTGGCAATCTGTTTCAGAATCGTGGTTTTGCCGGCTTTTGGTGGAGAAACGATCATTCCACGCTGTCCTCGCCCGATAGGAGCAATCAAATTAATCAGGCGGGTAGAGAGAATGTTCGGGCTGGTTTCCAAGTCAAATCGTCTGTCCGGGAAAATAGGTGTCAAATCCTCAAAATTAACCCGGTTGCGCGCCTCTTCGGGATCCATGCCATTGACGGATTCAACTTTCAGTAATCCATAATGACGTTCAGATTCGCGCGGTGGGCGCACATGGCCAATTACCAGGTCGCCCGAGCGCAGCTCATAACGACGTAATTGAGCCTGTGAAACATATACATCATCCGGTCCCACCTGATAATTGGTGCGCAAGAAACCAATTCCTTCATTCATAATTTCAAGCACACCACCTCGCACTTCCAGGCCTTCTTTTTCAGCTTCTGCCTGACGGATCCTAATAATCAGGTTTTCCTTTTTCAGGCGCATTGCGTTGGGAATACCCAACTCTTTGGCTTGTTCGCGCAGCACCGACAGAGGGGCTGTCTCAAGTTCAAGTATCTTCATGTTTGCATCTCTTGTCTAATTGGGATAAACGGCAAGGGTCGCTCCCTTTACAGGGGACGTCAGTCTTTATAAGATTAAGCATATCTTTGGGGTTTCCGACTTCTCTGCCTGCCAGCTCCACACTTGTCTGACAGAGAAGTTTTTTAACGATCAATCCGTCTCGGTGACATTATTATTATAGCATGTTCACGAAAAACGCGCAAGTAAAACAGTGGAGGGTGTTGAAAAACACAACCCAACATCATATATATGAGGGTAAATTAGCCTATTTTTGTATAGATATACGCTAAATATAACTTTTCCAACATTCCCATATTGCCAAAAATTCTCGCCATAGGATGAAATCCATTGAATTGAAAGGGCAAGTTTTTAGGGGTTTCATTAACTTTAGGGCAGGAAAATGCTCTTCTTCAAACGGTTGACGTATCTTCAGTTGGCGTTAAAATAGCAATAACTTTGGCTGAGGATGCTGAGCAGGGGTTGTAAGCAGTCAGCAGAGTGAATACAATTGTCAGGTGATCATCATGAAACGGGTCTGGTCTCCCTGGAGAATGAAATATGTGACTAAGCAGCTCGAAACACCCGGTTGTCTTTTTTGCAATGTGTTGCAACAAAACGATGGTTTGGAAAACCTGATCGTTTATCGCGGCAATTGTGCTTACGTCATCCTCAACCGATACCCCTACACCAGCGGTCATCTGATGATTGTTCCAAACGCGCACGTATCTTCACTGACCGAGCTAGATGCACCAACGCGCGCTGAGTTGTTCGATTTACTGGCACATGCTGAAGCTGCTCTGCGGCAGGTCTATAGCCCAGAGGGCTTCAATATCGGCGCAAACTTGGGCGAAGCCGCCGGCGCAGGTATTCCTGGTCATTTACATTTCCATGTCGTTCCGCGCTGGTGCGGCGATACCAATTTCATGTCCGTTGTGGGTGAAACGCGCGTCCTTCCAGAAAATTTAGCTGAATCCTACCAACGTATTCAGGAAGCCTGGCAAGCGCTGGCTGCCTAAAAGTGTCAAAACCACAATCACCTTTTGCATTCAATCTGGAGAATAAAACCCCCTGGCGAGTTCAGTCACACAATTTTTTGCTTCCTCTTCGGGAAACATCATTGCCACTTGACGGCGAGCCTGATCGCGAATGGTATTAATGTTACTGAAAAACTCACGCATCATAATCACCAATAAATATAACCCACGCCGCGAGAGACGCAATTTTTGGGCATCGTCAACAGCAAAAGCACCATTCAACTTTAGAAAAGCCATTTCCAACGGTAATCCCAGCTCAACAGAGACACCAAATTGTTTTTGAAAACTTTGCTTATCCAGCTCCAAACCGAATAAATCCATCATCAACCGGTAACGCATCTGTTGAAGGCGGCTGAAGGTTCGGCGTCCACGCAATGCAAAGCGTCCGGCTGAGAGGCTGCGCTGATAATCTGCCAGTGAAAAAGAATTGACCAGTAATGTCCCATTCAGATAGCTGAAAGCTCCTGACCCTGCCCCAATGTAATCGCTTCTCTCCACAATATACTCATCAATCAGGTGTTGTCGTCTTTTGCGGGTGAAATTCCAGGGGGTGGTGAGTTGATAATCCGACGGCATGGAATCCAGAATAACCCGATACAGATGTGCTTCGCGCCGATGATCCACGCGTCCAATCGCCTGTTGAATAGTGCGAGCCACGGATGGCGAAGTCATCAACGGGTAAAAGGTAATCTGATCGGCACCGCTTGCAAGTGCCATTTCAATATCCCGGCGCAACGAGGCTTCACTTTGTTCAGGGTAGTTAAACATCAGATCAATGTTCAAGGTAGAATACCGCCCTGTGACCGATTGCAACTGACGCACGATCTGTTCGCCGCCACCAAAGCGCTCCAATCGTGCCAGTTGATGCAGAATGCGGTCATCAAAGGTCTGCACACCTACCGACATGCG